>Ga0207978_100005_pt1 | contig 292108 bp, 283 predicted proteins | sample LakWasM100_LOW12_2_FD_183920 | JGI IMG/M metagenome (GOLD analysis project Ga0207978, IMG submission 183920) | Freshwater sediment methanotrophic microbial communities from Lake Washington under simulated oxygen tension - Sediment Metagenome... | ecosystem: Environmental > Aquatic > Freshwater... | reverse complement strand
CATAAGCCATATCAAAGTTAGGGATGTGGCTATCTAACCACCCCTTAACCAGTTGACCGACGCCTTCGTCAACTTCTGCCTGACCCGCATGAAACTTTGCTTGCAGACCGCCGCAAATACCTACCAAAGCCTCATGCTCTTCCTTGTGGCGATCGTAGCCTGCATAACCTTTTGCCAGCATTTCTTTTTCTTCATGAGCAAAATGATCGACAACATATGAAATCAAATCATCTAATTGCGCACCTATGGCAGAACGTTCCGCTCCACCTGTTGCCAAATCATACAGTTTATTAAGCTTATCGAACAAAATCTTATGTTCATCATCTGCAAAGCCGACATTTGTACCGTATTGACCGGCTGTCCAAGTAATTAAAGCCATAACGTCTCTCCTGATATTTTGTATATTATTGATTATTTACCGCACAAATATTATGGATTATATCCAACGCTAAATCCATATTTAATTTATGGTATAACCAACTTACCCCCCCTCCAAAAACCTGGCTCCAGGTTAACCTCCACAGAGGGAACTCTATCAAAATAACATTTGCGTTAATGCAGCCTTGCCAAAAAAGAAGAATCAATTCGACATCCGCCGATTTCCGGACGATCCAGCAGATCCTGCTCGAAATCCCGGTAGGTGGATAACTGAAAAGCAATGCGCGTAATCTTGCCACCGGAAAATTCAAACTCCATAGCGCCGCCCTTAACACGCGGACCGCCTTCTTTAGTGATGAATAATAAAATGCCTGCATTTCCTACAGATTTTCCCAAGCCGTCAGGAACCGGACGCGCGCAGCTCAGCTCGTTTATCGACAACCCTGAAAAAACTTGCGCCAATTGACGGGCATTGACAATAACGCCCTCGCCCGGAATAGGCGCAGACGCTACAGCCACATCGGGAGCGGCCTGGGCAATTGCAGCATCCACAGGAACTACCGGCGTTACCGGCGGATTCAGCAATAATTCCAAGCCGAAGTCGCCTAAATGATTTTGCAGCAACACGCTGCCGTCGCCGTTTTTTGCCGTGTTTAGCAAAGGAAACAACTGCTGTTCCATTTCCGCCTTGTTTGAATTTTTCAACACAGCAATCAACTGCCTTTCAATCGACTTAAGCGGCGTAAATAATTGCTCTTTTTTATGGCTCGCCTCCCCCATCTGATCCCAGTCGGCCTCTGTATTGACCGGCAAGCCCATCGCCTTCATAACCGCATAATCATCAGGCGCCAGACAATTAGCGAAGTTTTTGCTGCGATAACTTTCTATGACTTTAGGGCGCATTTCTTCACTCTGCGTCTTTTGCCGAGTGATATTGTAGTTATTCCAATCGCCATTTTTAGCCAGAAAATAGTAAATCACCGCATTGCGGTCAAACTTATTGAAACCCAAATCCTTCATTACCAGCTTCATTTTCCGGCAATTGCTTTCCATGTCCTGATAATTATTCCAGTCCGGCTTTAAATTCGGTTTTGCCGGATGTTTCGATTGCTCGATCAGTTGTTGAAGATTGATTTCCCCGGTCGCTGACTTTATCGGCGAATAGCCAAGTTCTTCGAACGATAAATCACGCGCATCGGGAATGCCGTCAGCCGTCATTTTTAACAGCAAGGAAGGCAAAATTTCCGGATAAATCTTTAGTTCGCCCAACTGTTTGGTATCGGAACCAAGCAGATTAAGCCCGCCTTCCGCCACATCGAAAACCTTAAACATCGTCTGATTGAGCGTTCCGGTTTTACCCGCATAAGTCGTGGCCGCCGGCAACGAATGCGATTCCGAACTATGTTTGGCCGATTGATGAGGCGCAGATGTTGTCACCTCAGCCTGCTGATTACTCTTTACCCACTGCCCCGCAACCTGGCCCATGATCGCAACCCCCATGCCGACGCCGGTCAACGCAAGCAAATTGCCGGCCGTATTCACATCGCCGACCAAGCTCGACACATCCACATCGCTATTCGCATTGGTGTAGAAATTATAATCGACCAGAGTTTCCTTGCCGGAATCCAGCCGTATCCACGGCGTCAGGTAAAGCTTTTTAGCATCGAAAGTAAAATTACACTTGCCGGTGGTCGCCTGATACAAAAAACCGGTGGCCTCACGGTTGAACTTAAGCGCCTCGTTACGCACGCTATAAATAAGCGCGGCCGACAAATCGCCTTTTTCATAAGAAGGCGTCATATTGGTACAGCCGCTTTTTAAAACATTATCGCCTTTAAAATCGAACTCCGAAATCAAGCGCACGTAATAGTCATCGCCATCAATAGCTTGAAAACCCTGTAACGGTTGAAACTGGCTCGCCTGAATCGATGGATGATCAACCACAATTTGCCGGGTCGTTGTACACCCGGATAACAGCGTACCGGCTACCAAAATGAATTTTACTGATGAGAGAGTGCGAGTCGACATGCATTAACCTTGTACCGTACGTTAGACGGCCAATCAAGCTGGAAAAGGGGAAAATAATAGGGCTATCGGAGAGACTTTGTCATGTTTTATTTTTAGTTAGCCGCCCGGAAAAGCATTCCCATAACATTGTTCAAGTGCGGCTATATCCTGACTTGCTCCGCTAGAAAATTAAAATCGGCATCGTCCATGTAAGGCAACACAGCCAACAAGGGCGCATCCACAGCGGTTTTTATGGCTTGGATATTTTCATCCCTGCTTAACAAATCCGGGTCCGTGCAGACTGCAATCCAGCCCGCACACTTTACGCCCGACTGTTTGACCGCCTGATAAGTCAATCTCGCATGATTGATGCAACCTAGCCGGATTGCAACGACCATAATAACCGGCAAAGCCAGCGCTTTTGCCAAATCGCTGATAGATTCCCGCTCATTTAAAGGCGCGTACCAACCTCCAGCGCCTTCAACAATAACGATGTCGGCCAAGGTTTTCAATAGCTCGAATTGGGCTGCCAGCACATCCAGCCTGACCGGATTTCCCACACCCGCAATATGAGGAGAAACCGGCAACTCATAGGCGTAAGGATTGATCAAGTCGTAATCAATCTGCCATGACGCGTTTTCTTGTATCAGCAATGCATCCTCATTTTTCAGCCGCCCGTCCACCATCAAACAACCGGCGGCCACCGGCTTCATGCCTGCCACTGTTTTTCCCTGACCTTTAAAGTAACGCATCAGCGCAATCGTCGCCCAGGTTTTGCCGACGTTAGTGTCGGTGCCGGTTATAAAGTAACCTTTTTCCATCAGCTTGCCGTGACCATCATGGTCTCGAAAGTCGCGGGAACCAGATCGCCGCTTCGATGCCGCTCATAAGCCGCAATCATGCGCTGCATCTGAGTCTTGGTCGTGATGTTTTTGTTACGTCCGGCAATCATGTTATGCGCGCCGATGTGCTTTAGCTCCTTCATCAATGCTAAAACCGAAGCGTAGTTCGATCTATAAAGCCTGGTTTCGATTTTTATCTCGGCGTACCCCGCCGACTGGAGAAAGCGGGTCAACTGTTGCTCACTGTAAAAGTCGTTAACGTGATTGTAATCGTCGACTTCCGCCCATGCAGCTTTTAGTTCCTGCAATGTTTGCGGGCCGAATGTCGAAAAAAACAGCCGACCGCCCGGTTTCAATACCCGTTTAATATCGGTAAAAACGACATCGAGATTGATGCACCACTGCAACGCGAGATTGGAAAACACGCCGTCGACGATTTGCCCGGCAAGCGGCAACTGTTCGGCATCGGCGCATACATAAATGACATTCGGCATATCGGCCAGCTTGGTTCGCGTTACCTGCACCATCGGCAACGCAATATCCAGCGCGATAACAGGCTGGGCAAACCCCAACAACTTTGCGGATAAAAAACCGGTGCCGCAACCCAAGTCCAACAGAGGCCCGGCCAGGCTTTCGGTATCGATAGTGTCCAGCAGCGCCCTGCCGACAGTGCGCTGTAACTCGGCAACACCGTCATAGGTAACCGAAGCCGCCGCAAACGACTGCCTGATTTTGGCTTTATCTAAATACATTGTTCATCCATGAATCGGGAAATAATCGCCAGCGTTTCCCGGCTATGCGATAAAAACGGCACATGTCCCGCCCTGTCGATTACGTGTAATTCCAAGCTTGGCAATAACTGTTGCATTTTTTGACCTACGTCCACGGGAACCAAGGTGTCCAGGCCGCCCAAGATAACCAAGACAGGCATAGTCAACCCTGATAAAACCGGCCTCAAATCAGCCTCTTTTAGTATGTTCAATCCGCCCTGCAAGGTATTTTTATCAGGCGCATCGCATTCAAACACGGCAGTTTTAAGCGCTTTCAACAAGACTTTCCGGTCGGGCAAGCCGTTTACCTGCAACGATAAAAAACGCAGCAAAGTCGCCTGACCGTCTTTATCCAAATGCCCAGCAAAATCATCCAACAAGCCAGTATCCATGCCCGGCCATTGCTGTGTTTGCGTGTACGAGGGATTCCCCGCCAGCAACACCAGAGAAGATACCCGCTCCGGGTAACGACCGGCTATGTCAAGCACCACCGTAGCGCCCAAAGACCAGCCCAGCCAGCAACAGCGCTGCTCGGGAACCGCTTTAACCAACTCGTCGCTAATCCGTTCCAGCGTAAACGGATCGATTATTTCGCTGTGTCCGTGTCCCGGCAAATCGATACAGGTGACCCGGTAATTTTGCGCCAACTGCTTGGCGAATTCGCGCCAGATGCCAGCATGCATCGCCCAGCCATGCACCAGCACAATAGGTTTGCCTTTGCCATATGTTTCCAAATGAATTTTGGTCACTGACGGCCTGCGATAATTTCGGCGAACGCGTCCAGCAACCGGTCGACATGTTGCTCCTCATGCAGGGCAGAAAAAGTCACCCGCAACCTTGCACTGCCTTGAGGCACTGTCGGCGGACGAATCGCGCTGACCAGGAAACCGGCATCCAATAAAGCCTTGCTTATCTCCACTGCCCTTCGACTGTCGCCGATCAGGATCGGTTGAATAGCAGACGATGACGGCATCGCCTGCAATCCGAGCTGCTCAGCGCCCACGCTGAAACGCTCCGACAATTTTTTAAGCTTATCCCTGCGCCAATTTTCTGCGACGACGATTTTCAAGCTTGCCCGAGTCGCTTCGGCAACCGCCGCTGGTAACGCAGTGGTATATATATAAGTGCGGGCTTTCTGGATCAAGGTTTCAATCAGCGGCTCGGAACCCGCGACAAACGCGCCGAACGTGCCAAAACCCTTGCCTAAAGTCCCCATTAACACCGGCACGTCGTCCTGACTGAAGCCGTAATGTTCAACAATTCCGCCGCCGTGCCGACCGATTACGCCCAAGCCGTGCGCATCGTCAACCATCAGCCAAGCATTATGATTTTTCGCCGCGGCCGCCAACTCGTCCAACGGCGCAAAATCGCCATCCATGCTGAATACGCCATCGGTCACGATCAGCTTATTGCCTGCGGCTTTGTCCAGCTTTGAGCTGAGATCGGCCGCGTCGGCATGGGCATAGCGCTTAAACGTTGCGCCGGACGACAAGCCGCCGTCCAGCAAAGAAGCATGATTCAACCGGTCTTCAAACACCGCATCGCCGCGGCCCAATAAAGCCGAGATCGCACCGATGTTGGCCATGTATCCCGTGGAAAATAATAATGCCCGGTCGCGGCCGGTAAACGCCGCCAACTCTTCTTCCAAGGCATGATGAGCCGCACTATGCCCGCAAATCAAATGCGCCGACCCGCTGCCGACGCCGTACTGATCCGCACCGGCTTTAAACGCTTTAAGCACATCGGCATGGTTGGCTAAGCCCAGATAATCATTGCTGCAAAAATTGACGATATGCCTGCCGTCAATTTCCAGATTAATGCCTTGAGGGGACTCTATAATCCTCCGGGAGCGATATAAGCCCTGTTGGGCAATATCGTCGAGACTGGGTGCTAATTGTGAGAATGAAGGTGTCATAAAAACCAGTAATATTCACCACGAAGACACGAAGAGCACGAAGAATGAAATATAAAACTTCGTGTCCTTCGTGTCTTCGTGGTGGATTATTTTTTATAGAGAACGCTTTAAATGATTTCGTTCATCAAGCGTAACTTGAACCACCGGAATAGACGCCCAGCCGCTCGAACAAAGCCAAGTCATGGTTGGTCATCGGATTATCGGTCGTCAGTAATTTATCGCCGTAAAAAATAGAATTGGCTCCGGCCAAAAAGCACAGCGCCTGCATCTCATCGCTCATATTATTGCGCCCTGCGGACAAGCGCACCCGCGACTGGGGCATCATGATTCTGGCAACCGCCAGGGTTCTGATAAAGATGATCGGATCCAGCGACTCAGTGCCCATCAGCGGCGTACCCTCAACCTGCACCAGCATATTGACCGGCACGCTTTCGGGATGCTTGGGCAGGTTTGCCAGTTCGATCAACAGCTTGGCGCGATCGACATCGCTTTCGCCCATGCCGACGATGCCGCCGCAACAGACGTTAATCCCGGCATCCCTGACTCGCGCCAGCGTATCCAACCGGTCCTGATAAGTCCGCGTGGTGATGACTTCGGAATAATAGTCTTCCGAGGTATCCAGATTGTGATTGTAATAATCCAGCCCGCCCTCTTTTAACCGGGCCGTCTGTGCATCGGTCAACATGCCTAAAGTGACGCAGGTCTCCATCCCCAGCGCCTTAACGCCCTGAACCATTTCCACCACCCGTTCCACATCCCTGTCCTTAGGCTGACGCCAGGCCGCACCCATGCAAAAACGCGATGCGCCTTGATCTTTAGCCAGTTGCGCCGCCTGCAAAACCTTATCGACCGGCATTAGCGCCTCGGGCGTCAAATCGGAATCATAGCGGGCGCTTTGCGGACAATAACCGCAATCTTCCGAACAGGAACCGGTTTTAATACTCAGCAAACTACTGATCTGAACTTCATTGGGATCGAAATTCTCCCGATGGATGGTTTGCGCCTTAAAAATCAGGTCATTAAAAGGCAACGCATAAAGCGCTTGCACTTCGTCCAACTGCCAGTCATGGCGAATTGCAGGGTTTGCAGACATTCTGTTAAGCTCCGGTTACTTTAGATTTCTTTTGAAAGATAAGCCCATAATTACGCATTTTTCTCACCACGAAGACACGAAGAAAAATAAAACTTCGTGTTCTTCGTGTCTTCGTGGTGAATAAATCCTTAAATCCACCCCACAAGTACAATCGACAAATTTGTCAACCTGTTCAAATGAAAATGGTATACAACTGGATCGATATTATACAGGATTACCTGCTGCCGCCTACCTGCATCTTGTGCGGTAATCCCGGATACCGGTCCCGCGACATTTGCCATTCGTGTTATGCCCATCTGCCTCGCAATAATCAGTGTTGTTACCGATGCGCCGAAATATTGGAAACGCCCGCTACCACCCCCGTACTTTGCGGCCGCTGCCTGAGCCGCCATCCGGCTTTTGACGAGACCTACGCGCCGTTCATCCATCAAGGCGCCATCCGGCATTTGATCGGCACCTTAAAATTCGGCGCTAATTACAAGAATGCCCGCTTGCTGGGCATGTTATTGTCCGACCATTTGCAACAAACTGCCGAACGACCCGAGCTGATATTACCGGTTCCATTGTATAAATCCCGCTATCGCGAACGCGGTTTCAACCAAGCTATAGAAATTGCCAGAACCGTAGGCAAAGAATTACAAATTCCGCTAGACATCACCAGTTGCAGGCGGCATCGCGACACTCCGCATCAAACCCAGTTACCCGCCCAAAAACGCCGTAAAAACCTGAAAAACGCTTTTTCCGTTATCAAACCAATCCACGCCCGGCATATCGCGATACTCGATGACGTAATGACCACCGGCTCAACAGTTCATGAACTGGCTTACGTGTTGAAAAAAGCAGGCGCTAGCCGGGTCGATGTCTGGGTGTGCGCCAGGGCTTGATTCACCAATATCGTCAGGGTTAATCCGGGTACTTTTTTCCGACTGCGAACGTCAATAAGCCCAGCTCTCATGCCTAACCGGTAGCCTATTCAATTCATCCTTATAGAATCGCCAAAGCGGCATGAACCGGTCCATTAAGGTTATGAATCGATTGTTGTGACTGGGTTCCAACAGGTGAACCATCTCATGCACGACGATGTATTCCAGACATTCCGGCGGTTTCTTGGCCAGCTCGGCATTAAGCCGGATACTTTTGGAACCGGGATTACAACTGCCCCATTTCGTTTTCATTCTTTGCACAAAGAACCGCTCCACCTTCACCCCTATAAGCGGCTCCCATTTGGCAATCAAAACCGGCACGGCTTCCTTGAGCCTCTCCCGATACCATGCTTCAAGAATCGCCTGTTTTTTTTCCTCGCTGCTTGCAGGACGAATCTGAAGACGTATTTTATTGTGCGTTAACGCCACTTCCGGCGCGGCATCGTTCTCAACCAATTGAAGCAGGTAGCGCTTGCCCCAAACATAATGGCTTTCGCGGCCGAGGTATTCGCGCGGCGTCTCACGCAGCTGTCCGCGCAACTTTTGCTGTTGGCTCTTGATCCAATCGAGCTTGGTACTTGTCGATATAAAGATAAGTGCAGCTCGGCGCATCGAAACCGGTCAGCAGCTTATCCACCACGACCAGCAGCTTCATGTTGGCCGGTTGCTCCTTGAACAATTTCTTGGCGTTATCCTCATAACTCTCGGTTTTGGACTTGCCGGGCAGTGCATTCACATTGTGCAGCAGCTCGGTGTAAGTGTTGTAGATAAACAGCTTGTCCGTCTCCGTGTTCGCGCCGGTATCCTCCAACGTGACGTCTTTAATCTGCGGGTTATAGGAGGTGACGACAGCGCATTTGCCTTTAAACACCGTCTTCTGAAACAGCTCAAAATACTTGCATGCCTCATAGATGCTGGAGGCTACCAGAATAGCGGTGCCGCGCCCGTCATTCAGGCGGCGTCTTTTGAAGTCGAAGATGATGTCGGCAACCACCCGCGCCATCCGGGATTTGGAGCTGAGCACATTCTGCATCGTACCCCACTTTTCGCGCAGCGCGGCCTTTTGCCAATCATTCAGCGTTGTGGTGGAAGCCTCAAACCATTCATCGACCGTTTCCTCCGAACCTAAATGCTGGTCGATGTCCCGCGCCTCATAAATTAAGTCGAGCACTACCTTATCCTCTACCGCCTCGCTGAATTTGTAACTGATGTTACGCATGTACCTAATAAAAAAGCGTAGTCCACGAAAGTAACTTCCTCGGCAATGGCGAAATCGTTTTGCGCTGAGTCTTCCCAGTTGATCAGCTTGATAGTCTCCGTGCTCTCCCCCGCTGCCGCCTGCACCTGAATACCGTAGCGCAGCAGGCTATACACTGCCTTGTTGTTGTCGTACAAGCTGCGGTTCGGATTGCCCGCTTCGGTGCGCAGCCGGTCGAACGCCCGGCTGATCTGCTCCGGGCGGCAGCCGCTCTTGGCCAGAAAACCGGTAAGCAACCCTTCCTCGATATTGCTGTTGTTGTCGCGGTCAGTCCAGTCGTCAAGGAAGCGATAGCCCAATTCATCGCGAAATAGAGTAATGACGCGATTTTGCGTGGCGCGTTCGGATTGACCAATCTCATTCATTTTGCATTTCCATTATGGGCTACTAACTTAAGCGGGACAGTCTAAGGTTAAACCGTTCGCGGTGAACTTGTCGAACCGTGCATCTTGAAATTTACCGAAGAGCATGTCGAACGACCTACTTTGACTAGCCTGCCTCGTTGCTAACGCTGTCCGGCATATGCGCTCGACCAAGGCCAATCATGCGCTTCATTGCAAAGCCCGGCTTTTACCGGGTTATTGTGAATATAACTGACCGTACTGTGGAAGTGCCCTTCATCGCGAATATAGCGATCCCAATATTCGCGCATCCAAAACTGATTTTTAGTCGCACCGGCAGCCGTGGGAACGGGAACGCCGAGCCCCAGCTCGGCATTATGCGAAATAGCCCAACTCCCGGTAAACGATTTCCACGACTGCAAAATCTTCGGCAAACTAATCGCAGGCTCAATCAACACATGAACATGGTTGGGCATAATGCACCAGGCGATCAAACGATAACGCCCGCCGTCAAATTTCTGCAAAGTTTGCTGCATCAATTCCGCCATGCGCGGATGACGCAAAGCGCAGCAGCCCAAACCGGCATCCAGCCATTGCTCTATTTTCTTGCGCCGCTCACGCTCGCGCGTCGAACTTGGCAATTGCGCAAGCTCCTGTTCCAGTTGCTTCAGCACTGTTTGCGACAGGGAATCGGCAAGCCGGAAGGTGATGAATTGCAGGGTGCCCGGCGCATCCAAATGCGGCAAATAACCCCGGCTATACCAACCAAGGGAAGCAGGAGCGGAAACGGGAACGGGAACGCCGAGCCCCAGCTCGGCGCCGCCATCATCGTCATCTTTCCGGTTATTCGCGCCAAGCTGGGGCTTGGCGTTCCCGTTCACTGGAGTCGTCATATCAATCGTATCCTTCTGGTCAGCAGGTTGTGCATCATACCCTGTTTGATGGCACGGGTTTTGGCGAGCTTTTCTTCCAGCGCGGTGATTTCGGCATCCATGTCGGTGAGGATGGCGGCGATGGCGGTTTGTTCTGGTAGCGACGGCAAATTCAATTCCAAGGAAGCATATTCGTTACCGTTGATTCCAGGTTGCCCGCTACGCATAGATATGACGCGAACCCAATTCCAATAAAGCCCGGCTCTTGTGAAGGCAGCGAAAAACGCCGGGGATATTTTCGAACAATCAATTCGCGCACGAATCAAAAATCCTGCAAAAACTATTGAGCCATCTACTGGATCATAGAGGTACGTTTTTCCCACGCTGGCTCCAGTGCGTGCGAAGACAATCTCGTTCTCTTTGAGAATGTAATTCAACGCTTGCGGATGATTTACAGCAACGCGGTTGTTAGCCATGAAGCGCCCATCGTCATCAATATCTGTAATGCGTAGATAGACCGGAAGATCGCCAGATGATGGAACACCTGGAGCATTGATCCCGTAATCCGGATTGGCTAACAGACAATCTATTAACCGACATTTCTCCCATTCCCCGCTAAACCCCGGCAGTAGCCGGGGCGATTGGCTTTGAACAGGGTTTGCCGAAGCTGGGGGCACACATCCCAATACGGCCGCAAGGCATCCACGTCGGCGCTCGGTATTCCGCCTTTCAGGTGTCCTTCAATGTCCTGGATGTCTTCCGCTTGCTGGCTGTCGATGTAGCGCGGGATATTCAGGTTGAATTCGTTCTTCTCAATTTCCAGGGCGCCGACCATGCGCGAGTATTTGGCAACCTCCAGCCGTTTGTTGAAAACATCGACAATCCGGTGGATGTCCATGTCGCGCAAGCGGTTCTTGTTACCGTCTTTGATGTAGCCGCTGCTGGCATCGATCATGAAGATGCCTTTGCGGGTATGGGCGTTTTCCTTGTCGATAACGATGATACAGGCAGGAATGCCGGTGCCGTAGAACAAATTGGCAGGCAGGCCGATGATGCCTTTGATGTAACCTTTTCGGATCAGGTTCTTGCGGATGTCGGCTTCGGCGTTGCCCCTAAACAGTACGCCGTGCGGCAGAATGCAAGCGCCCTTCCCGGTACTTTTCAGCGAACGGACGATATGCAACAGGTAGGCGTAATCGCCTTGCTTGTCCGGAGGCGTGCCGAAATCATGGAAGCGCCGGTGAGGATCGTTAAGCGGGTCGATGCCGGTGCCCCAGCGTTTGTCGCTGAACGGCGGATTGGCGACTACGTAGTCGAAGGTTTTGAGCTGACCGTCATCGCTAGTGAACAACGGATTAGCCAAGGTGTTGCCTTGCTTGATCAGAGCTGTCGGGTTGTCGTGCAGGATCATGTTCATGCGCGCCAGACCGGAGGTGGCGGCGTCCTTTTCTTGTCCGTAGAGCGTGACTTTGGCATGGGCTTCGTCGCCCACTTTTAGCAGCAGCGAACCGGAACCGCAGGTCGGGTCGTAAACGGTGGTTGCATTGCTGGTGTCGGCAGCACCTATGCCGATAATCTGGGCCATGATCCATGATCCGGCTGACTTCGGCCGGCGTGTAGAACTGGCCCTTGCTCTTGCCGCTCTCGGTCGCGAAGTGGCGCATCAGGTATTCGTAGGTGTCGCCAAGGATGTCATCGCCTTCCGCACGGTTCTTGCTGAAGTCGAGCGCCTTGTTTTCGAAGATGGCAATCAGGTTGGTCAGGCGCTCGACAATTTCCTGGCCGCTGCCCAGCTTTCCGGGATCGTTGAAATCGGGCATATCCGACAGCTTATTGGCACTAGCCAGCGGCGCGATGATCTTCTTGTTGATCTGGTCGCCGATGTCGGACTTGCCCTTGAGCGCAACCATGTCCTTAAAGCTTGCGCCTTCGGGGATGGTAATCGGTGCATAAGAAACACCGGCATATTTATCGCTGACATATTTGATGAACAGCAGCACGAGAACATAATCCTTATACTGACTGGCATCCATGCCGCCGCGAAGTTCATCACAACCGGACCAGAGGGAGGAGTAAAGCTCGGATTTTTTGATAGCCATTATTGAGTTATTTTTTGTTTTGGTCTGTTCACTGGCAACAGAATGCATAGCAGGTGAAAAATCCATGCCTCTGCCGTGAATGGCGTTAGTTAGCCGATCATTGCTTTAAATCGCACACAAAAATTGGATGTGAATTTCCACACTCTCGTAATTTTAAAAAACATCCTATTTGTAATGGCCCTTTAAGTTATTGTCCCTCATCGGATAACGGCTTGGTCTCATCTTTAGTTTCCTGCCCAATACTTTCGACCACGCGTCTCGTACCATGCCCGATTTCCTTGACGGCATCCCTAGTGCCGTGTCCGATTTCCCTGGTGACATTACGCGTCGTATGGCCTATCGTTCTGCCAGCCTCTTTAAACTCGGCACAGGACGACAATAACCCTGTAGAAAATATAACGATAAAGGCAGCTACTTTTGCAAATGAAATGGTCATTTTTCTCAACCCTCAACATTAAAAGATGAATTTTACAATATCACTAAATGAATAATGTCGCCGCTAGTTTAGGGGACGGAAAATTTACTACTGGAAATTTTAGACAATAAAAAACCCGCTAAGCCTTATGACTTGCAGGTTTATGTACTTCTTTGAATCTGTTTGAATTCACTAATGGAGGCTGCGGGCGGAATCGAACCGCCGTAGATGGCTTTGCAGGCCACTGCATAACCATTTTGCTACGCAGCCCTAAAAGTGAAATAAAAAAGCCGCGATAGTTCGCGGCTTTTTTTGATATTAATTGGAGCGGGAAACGAGATTCGAACTCGCGACCCCAACCTTGGCAAGGTTGTGCTCTACCACTGAGCTATTCCCGCGCTTCAATTTATTTGGCCATTATAAGCTCTTTTTTAATCTTGTCAACTTTTTATTGAACATCAATTGCTAAAACCCAACCTGCGCTACCTTTACATTCTCCATCCTCAACTTGGACTTTAACAAATGCATTTTTCTTTCCTGCAAAATCTTGGAAGTCTACGATAGTTACTGCGGCTCCCTGAGCTATACGTCTACATGATTCAACCTTGCCTTTTTCTACATCTTCACTATCATCAAATGCCGCTATAGCACCAGGCACGGCAAGCAATTGAATAGGCGATTCAATTTCGTAAGTATTGGGGTTTTTTAAAACATAGCGCTGTCCGGCAACAAGATTTTTGGCTGAAGGTCCAGAAACAACGCCAGAATCACCGCCACTCACCATAATGACAATCAGTAGTAAAACTACGCCCCCAATAGCACCGAAAAATACTTTTGGATTTTTTTCTTTTAAGCTCATCATTGATGAAATCAAATGGCCCGCTGTTTCTTTTGCTGCATCTACCGTTTTTTTAGCGTTTTCTTCATTACTCATTTCGTATCCTCACAATTTTAATTTTTTATTATTCTCAGGTTCTTGCTAGAAGGCATATTACCTGATCGCCTCGATAACTCATATACAGAAAACAATCCTTCTATGAGTTAGCCCCTTGAGTTTTATTTGGATGCCCACTTTAAAAGCCGACACTTCATCACCAATAATCAACTTGACATGCCAACTTACCACGATAAAAAAACTTTTCAAGTGCTATATGTATATAACACTATATTTCAATAACATGCGTTATTTAAATGAAATCGTAACCTTTTTTAGCCTGCGCCGTTATCGGCTTGCTTTTTTCGGCTACCCGTCGACATTCAAACTGCCAGTACCCTAATCCGACATTTTTCCTGTTACTCAATACGACAGGAAAGTCTTCGTTGTTCATAAACATTCGAATAACGTCGTCATCTTTCAGCATAAAACTATCAGTAACGATGTAGTTCTTTTCATACTCCAATTCTTTCGCACTATAAAAAAGACCTTTTTGCGGGCTGTCTTTCCCCGACTCATCCAATTGAACATAGGTGACGGCAATGGATTGATGAGCCAACAACTGCATACCGAAATTTATTCTGCCGCTTTGCTTATCGACAATGACCTTGTTGACAATGCCTAATGAGCGCTTGTGCTCAGGACTGTCTGTTTTTCTAAAACTGACCAAGCTACCCACCGACAGGACGCCCGTTTTTTTAAATACGCCGGACAATAGCCGGTCGGATGCCGATTGAACAAGAAATTCCGGATCTTTTTCGCCGACCGATTCCAGCGAATTTTGCAGTTCATGGGTTGACTCCAAACCCACGGCAATATAGCGATCCGTTCTATCGCTAAAAAAAGGCACGCCCTGCAGATCAACCCCTAACCATCGTTGCTCAAGATAATCGAGTAATTCCGCAGAGGGCTTTCCGATGTCATTTTTTAACACATGCATCGAACTAAACCTTGCCTCCGCAGCATTAATCAATTTTTCTTTCTGCTTAAGAGCCTTGAACAATCTACTAAAATCCAGATACAACATCGCTGAATCGTTTTTAGCGCTTGTTTCAAACTGGTAATGCGGCGCTTTATCTTCGTCCGTCAAGACAATGCACTGTATTGACTGATCCTTCACCGGTTCTTTTTTTAGCCCGACCAAGGAACCTATCGTTTCTATAAAGTCATAAACCAACAACAGTTCTTTTTGCATCAAGCCGGTCGGGTCGGCAAGGCTGAGCAAAAGAATTTGTCGATAGCACTCTTCAGGACTGCTGGCCTTATTGGACTGCGTTATATCATTGGCGACTTTAGTGGTACTGCTTTTTATTGCCACACTCAGATTGTAAAGTGAGTGTAAATCTATCCAGACCCAATCAGGAATCGGCATCCCCATAATAAAATGACTGACGACAATACTGCTCAACCCTTTAATGCAGCGCTGGATCGCTAATGCCGCATGCTTACCTTGAAACCAACCGACATCGCGCTTGGTTAGCTCCTTAAGCACTATCCAATAACCGATAGTGGCTTCCTTTTCGATTGAGATCAATACGCTCAAAATTTTCTTATCATTCTCTTCTTTTGGAAAACCCGCTTTAATCAGCCTTGATCGAAGATAATCTTCAATGACATGCACACTTGGGCTTAAGCGCTCCAGTGCATCCAGCCTTAACTGGGTACTCATTTCAACGGTATTGAAATCGATAAGAAAATCGTGAAGCAAGCGGGTAGCTAAGCCGGGATTAGCCGTAGGCAATTCAGCCACCCAATGTTGCAGCGCCTTTGCTTCAAATTCTTTAAGACGCTGGGGATTGTTTTGCTGTGTTGGAATAACCAGAAAAAAAGAGTTCTTCACATATTCACCGAATGTATTTTAATGCCTTACATTGCCTAGAGGGACAGATATTTGCTCCTGCAATATCTGCATTCACCACATCCATGCGGATTATGCAGCTAAGTAGCTAAAGCTTTATCTAACAAACACTTGCCCTTTCACGGTTCATCAATATCGTAAGTTATTGTTTGAGCTATCAAGCCCCGCCTTTTCTCATCATCATCCCTTTTGATGGGTTATAGCCAATAATTGCCGCCGCCATAAATACGATAAAAGCGGCCAGCGTATAAATAAATGCCTGTTGATTAAACTGGCCGTACAGGGCAAAGCGGATCAATTCAACTGCCTGGGAGAAGGGATTATATTGGGCCAGATTATAAAGCAGCGCACTGGACTCTTTGATTTTCCATAAAGGATACAGTGCGGTTGACATAAAAAACATCGGAAAAATCACAAAGTTCATCACACCGGCAAAATTTTCCAATTGTTTGATAAAGGACGACAATAATAAACCCAGAGCACCCAGCATTAATCCCGACAGCAACAGTGCCGGCAATATCCACAAATAGCCTTGCCACGGCGCTTGAATATCATAAAACCATGCAATCGCTAAAAAGACGTAGGCTTGCAAAACGGATACGCCGGTACCGGCCAATAACTTGCTGAGCAATAAAAACCAGCGCGGCAACGGGCAAACCATCAGTATGCGCATGCTGCCCATTTCCCGGTCGTAAACCATCGACAAGGAACTCTGCATGCCGTTAAACAGCTGGATCATGCCGATCAGGCCGGGCGTAATATAAACCTCGTAAAGAATATACGTCTCGTAAGGCGGCGTGATCGCAAGCCCTAATGCCGCCCTGAATCCGGCCGCGAAGACGAACAACCAGACCAAAGGCCTGACCAGCGCGGAAATAAACCGCTCGCGCTGGGTCACAAAACGCCATAATTCACGCCAGATGATGCCCCACATGGCGCGCCAATAATGAAGCAACTTCATCCTTGCTCTCCTTGCGTCAATGTATAAAAAGCATCTTTAATTGTCGGAGTGCGGGTTATTTTAAGCACGTCATCAACCGTCCCATTGGCTTTAACCTGTCCTTTATGTAACACGATTAAATGATCGTCCGGATAAATTTCGTCAATCAAATGGCTCGCCCATAACACCGCCAATTTTTCCTCGACGGCTAAGCGATGCACATACTCGACGATGGATAACCGACTGGGCACGTCCAAACCGACGGTAGGCTCATCCAGCAACAGCACCGACGGCTTATGCAATAACGCTCGGGCAATCTCCACGCGCCGCCTGTGCCCGCCATTGAGCTGGCGCACCTTCTCAAAGCGCCGGTCATACATAGCTAAGCGTTCCAACTCCTGCTGAATCCTTTGCTCGGCCTGTTTTCGACCCATGCCATGCAAGGAAGTGTGATAGCGCAAGTTTTGCAGCACCGACAAATCCATATCCAGCGTGGTTTGCTGAAAAACCACGCCCAGCTTTGCTAACGCCAGCAGCGTTTGCCGCTTAATGTCGAAACCGCACAACTCGATACTCCCGTCACGGGTGTCGTACAACCGGGTAATCAGGGAAAATAAAGTGCTCTTCCCTGCCCCGTTAGGGCCCAGCAAAACCGTGCATTCACCCGGCTGAATCTTGAAATTAACGCGGGACAGTGCTTTTTTGCCGCCATAGGAAAAACTCAAGTCTTCGACGGACAACGCTATGGACGAGTTCATGGCTTTACTGCAACTCCCCACGGATAAGTACCCACGCCAATCGATTTAGTCACCGTTTGAGTTTCGAGGTCAATCAGCGAAATATCGTTACTGGTGCCGTTAGTGGTATAAAGCCGTTTTTGATCCGGTGAAAACGCCAAGTTCCAAACCCGCTGCCCAACCAGCAGGTATTTTTCCACTTCAAAGGTCTGGGCATTAATCACCGCGACACGGTTTGCAGGCCCCAATGCCACATAGCCGCGCTTTCTGTCTTTATCGATAACCACGCCGACCGGTTGAATTTTATCGGCAGTCACACCTTGCACATCAAACTTGATCGTTTTGATGATCTGTTTGGTTTTAACATCCAGAATCATCAAGGTGCCAGCCATTTCCGAGGTAACCCACAACTGTTGGCTGTCTGCTGTAAAGCCCAACGCGCGGGGCCGCGGATCAACCAGGGTGTTTTCGACGATAGCATTGGTTTTGGTATCGATCCAATGCACCATATTGGTCGTTTCCGAAGCGCTGGCCACCCAGAAATTATCGGGGCTCACCGTGATGCCCTCAGGCTCCACGCCGACCTTGATCTGTTTGACGGCTTTTTTATGGCTGATGTCGATGACAGTTACCTGGCTGTCATCTTCATTGGACACATAAAGCCGGTCGCCCGCAGGATTTAACGCGAAAGTCTCAGGATCTTCGCCGGACGGCAACTTTCCCGCTTCTTTGAGCGTCCCTGCATCAATGATTTTGATGGTATTTTCATCGCTGGTTGCCACGTACAAAAACTTATTATCGGGGCTGATCGCGATGCCTCTGGGGCGCAAACCGATTTCTACTGTTTTGATTAACTTACCGGAAATTGGATCGACAACAGCCAGCGCATTATCTTTTTCAAGCGTAACGAACACCGTTTCAGCCTGTGCTACACCTGTCAATGCCGCTGCCAAAAACAGCCCTAAAACATTTTTCTTCATCATTTACTCCATTTACAGGTTGATTCGGGTTGATCAAAACCCAAGGTATCAAGTTCGGTTTTGGGATGCAAAAAACCTTCAATCGGCGCGACAGCAACCAACGATCTGGGCGCCGCCAGCAACACAGGCTGCCGCAACTGCCCATCCCAGGACCGGAATGACAATGGATTGCCTTTATAACCCTGCAACGCAAATGCATCGCTCAACACATAATCCTTAAGCCGGTTTACGTCATTGGATTTGGTGCGGGTAGCCGCTTCGCCGATGGCCCTAACCGCCAGATAAGCGGCATAATCCTGTTCCTCCATCCAGCGCCCCGCTTGCTCTTTAAAGCGATTTTGAATCTGCACCGCGCCCCATTGTTCATGAGTGCGATGCCATGACGTAGCAACCAGTCCCTGAGTACCGATCACCGGCCTTGCATTCCAAGTTCGATATTCCAGATATTCGCCAAACCGGCCTTGCTCATCGGCAACAACCAGCACGTCATAATCGTCAACCTGAGTAAATACCGCCACATCCGATTGCGCCGTGCGCCGCGCATCGTAGGTGTGTTCCCAAGCTTTTTCCTCGACTATTTTCATGCCGAAGCGTTTAGCCGCCCGCCTTAAAGCATCGGCAAACAAGCGATCTTCTTCAGTAGCGCCAATGACTAAAAACCACTTATTCCAGCGCTTTTTCATCATGTATTGCGCCAACGCGTCGGCGCGCATCGCCCTATCAGGCAAAATATGCAACACGTTACTGCGGCATTGCTCATTGCGTAAGGCATCATCGACTGTCGCGGCATCAAATAACAGCTTCTGTTTTGCGGAGGGCAAATCGGCGATTTTGTTGATAAGCTCGGCAGGCAAATTAACAACGACATACGAATATTGATCGCCCACATCTTTATTAAAGGTATCGACAACATCGCCATCCAGCGGCACGATGAATTTTTTCAGTACAAACTGCTGCCCAGTAAACTGCCCGGTCGTATTATTATCGTCAATCGCAAGCTCCGCTCCCAGAACACCCTTGTTCGGGATAAAAGCATCCAGATTAGACAACGGCGGGGGGACTTTTTGATCTTGCGTTAAATAAGCGATATTAATCGATTGCTTAGCTTCAGCATAAACAAGGTTAGCGCTAAGAAAATGAATAATAAATAGAATTCTAATAGTTATCCGGAGAAACAAGTTAATTGATTGCATCATTTCCTAACAATAATAAATCGTGCAATTGTTAATTTTAACTGATTCATTAACTTTGTTTTTTTTTTCGACAAAACCCGTTAAAATTGGCATAGAAAATCTTCAAGAATTTTACTCTACCGCCAGCGCATCTGCTTGTAAAATAAGCCTATTTAGCATTAAGCAGATGCAATTTTATTGAGCTAATCCTCTAGACGGTAAATAGGATATTGACTTCAATCATCAAAGAGTTCAGCATCAATAAAAATAATCCCGATTCCATAGTTACATTTTAAAATCGGGTAGAACCAGCGCCGTTTTTTTACGGCCTTCATTTATAACTAAAGGGAGATAGAAATGGACACAACCTCTATACAAAAACGACCCGATACATTCATTAGCAAGACCTCATCCCAACGGACAAAAAGCTCTGAAAATAATGAATCCACTATCGAAACCCAGTCAGATAACGACCGGGACGACAGCTTGCAAGTCCCGAAGGAAACGATAAAACTTTCTAATACATCATTAAAGCTGTCTACATCATCACCGGTAAAAAGCAGCGACCAAGCTGTCTCAATAAAGAATAAAGATCAAGCCAAACAAGCGCTCAGCCAACTTATCGCTGATTTTCAAAGCAATCCGTCCCAAGCACTAGGAGCTCACGGAAACATATTCGACGGTGCGGTAAAATCATTGCTAGGTTAAATACTATCGCCAATGACGCACCTTATATTAAGCGGAATAGCCATCTATCCCGTAAAGTCATTAGCAGGCATTAGCGCAAACAGCTGGCCTGTCACTGAAAAAGGCTTTCAGTACGACAGAAAATGGATGATTATCGACAACGACCGGCAATTCCTCAGCCAGCGGAAATTGCCGAAAATGGCTTTAATTAAAACCGCACTGACCGATAAAAACCTGATCCTGTCCGCACCGGATATGGAAGACCTCCCTCTGCCCCTTGCGCCTGTTGACGGGCACATCATTAACAGCACCATCTGGCATGACCAATGCGACGCCCGTAGCGTTTCAGCGGAAGCCGACCAATGGCTCAGCGACTTTTTAAAACAGGATTGCCGACTGGTTTACCAGCCCGATGAAGTCATTCGCCCGGTTGATCCGGATTATGCCAAGCCTACCGATAAGGTAGCATTTTCTGACGGATTTCCTTTCCTGCTCATTTCAGAAAACTCGCTGACTGCATTAAATCATGAAATGCAACTGAACTTACCCATGACTCGTTTCAGACCCAATCTGGTCATTTCCGGCTGCCCCGCCTATGCAGAAGACAGCTGGCGCGAAATCAGCATTGGCGCTATAGACTTTAGGCTCCCCAAGCCCTGCTCCCGGTGTTCCGTCCCGAGCATCGACCCTGAAACCGCGCAAATAGGCAAAGAACCACTCACTACCCTCAACCGTACCCGGAAATGGCACAATAAAGTCTATTTCGGACAAAATGCCCTGCACAATCAATGCGGTCAATTGACTGTCGGCGATGCCATACATATCAAATCGACCGGCGCAAAACAACCGCCACTCTAGCCTGCTTGGGCGAGCAGCTCCATCGGCTTTCATTTAAAACCAACTTCTCCATGCATAAAGCCCTCTTGCTGATTGTCATTCCGCTATTGTCTTACGGCTTTTGGCTAAGCGATGCCTTTAAAGGCATCGCGGCGGGCGTCTCGATTTTCCTGTTCGGCATGCTATCGCTGGAGCAAGGATTTAAAGCCTTTACCGGAGGCGTTCTTGAACGGATTCTACAAAAGACCACAGATACAGCCTGGAAAAGTTTCGGCTTTGGTTTTGTGTCGGCTGCCTTGATGCAGTCCAGCGGCTTGGTCTCAGTCATCACCATTTCATTCCTGAGCGCGGGCTTGCTTGATTTGGTCGCCGGCATCGGCATTATTTTCGGTTCCAATCTGGGTACGACTACCGGCGCATGGCTCATCGCAGGACTGGGGCTGAAAGTCAACATTGCCACCTACGCCATGCCCCTGCTGGTTTTCGGCGTTTTATGCGTATTTCAACGCGGCAAACAGTTAAAAGGCATCGGCTATATCCTGACCGGCCTGGGCTTTTTGCTGCTCGGCATACACTACATGAAAGAAAGCTTTGAAGCCTTCGAAAACACCATAAATCTGGCCGAATACGCCATGCCCGGCGTCAAAGGGCTACTGGTCTACACCGCCGTAGGGATCATCGCCACCATTATCATGCAGTCCAGCCACGCTACAATGCTGTTAACCATTACTGCGGTTTCCGTACATCAAATCACCTATGACAATGCGCTGGCGCTGGTAATAGGCGCAAATATCGGCACCACCGTCACCGCGATCATCGCGTCTTTCGGCGCCAATATTCAGGGCAAGCGCCTGGCCGGCTCTCATCTGTTCATTAACCTGTTTACCGGCATCTTTGTACTGTTTTTTATTAAACAATTCGGCATTGCTGTCGACATCATCAGCGCAAATTTGGGTATTGCCGTCTCGGACAATGCCATGAAACTGGCAACCTTTCATAGCCTGTTTAATCTCGCCGGTATTGTTCTATTTTTTCCTTTTATTAATCAACAAATTCTATTATTAGAAAGAATATTCATCGAAAAACGCCCGGCTATTTTTAAACCGAAATATTTGGACTCATCGGCCATGGATTTCCCTGAAACAGTCGTTGAATCGGTCAGACTGGAAAGCATTCATTTATATGAAAATGCCGTCCATATTATTTTGCGCACGTTTGGCTTACGTAAATCCGATCTCAAAAAAAACGACTCGCTCAAGCAACTCATAGAACGCAATAATCGTCCCATTGAATACGACATTGACGCCGGCTATGAAAAGAGAATAAAAGGCATCTACAGCGCCATTATCGCGTTCATCAGCCGAGCCGGATTTACTTGGGAAATGGCCCAATCATCGAAACTTTCCTGGCTACGAGAGGCTAACAAGCACATTGTTGAAGCCATTAAAGACACCAAGCACTTGCAAAAAAACTGGACCCGTTTCAGAGCCTCAACCAATCAAGCCACAATCAATGAGTACAACAAAATTGCCTACCAAATAGTCTTTCATATCCAGCAGATTGACAATTTCAGGCATGAAATTGAAAGTAACGAATTACCGTTATTATCGTTAGATACATTAAAAGCAACCATTAAAAATGACGACATGCACATGAATCGCGCCATTGAGACCCTGATTAGAGAACAACAAATAACACCTGAAACCGGCTCTTCCCTGATCAATGACGCCGCCTATATGCGCAACATTAAAAAAAATCTGCTGAAAGCCGCCGAAACGCTGTTTTTACACGCCAACACCGGCACCGCCAAAGCTGAGCAACAATTAACCCTGAATGAAACTGAAATTAACAATGTTGTTCAAACAGTCGATAACCAATAGCGTTATCGATATGCCCGTTAACGACTCCCTACCCTGCCGTGACAGTTATGAAAATAGAAAAGTTACTTCACAAATTACAGGCACTCTTTAACACCGACAAACACAAAAAAAGGCAACACATTGAGGAGTTAAGAAAAATCCTGCTTAAACTCAAGAAAAAAGAAAGAAAGATCACCCGCGCCCTGCAACAGATTGACGACAATAATTTAAGTAAACATTATCAAACTGAACTGGAAATTATCAGGGTACAGCGTAAAAAAGGCATTGAAGTGTTACAGCAGCTGAAAGGACCGAAAAAAGGTTTTATCGCTTATCCGGGCAAAGATAGCGGTCTCCCATGAAATCACAAGCCCATCATCAAACTGCTTCCATGCTTTTTCAACCATTGTCGTCTATGTTGATAATCCGGCAAATGTTCAGCGACCAAGGCCCAAAAATGGGCGGAGTGATTCCTGACCTTGATATGGCAAAGTTCGTGTACCACCACGTATTCCAGAACTTCGGGCGGGGCTATGATTAACAGCCAATTGATGTTGATATCGTTATGAATACCGCAACTGCCCCATCGGCTTTTTTGGGTTTTTATTTTAATAGCCTGGGGAAATAGCTGTTTTCTTTCCGCATGCTGCCGTACCAATTGCTCTACCTGACTTTTCGATTCCTTTTTCATCCAGCGTATTAACGCTTCTTTTATCTCCGCACTATGATCCTTAATCATCAAGGCATCGGGAACATGGGCAATAAACTCCCGGCAGAATTCTATTTTTATCTTTTTTAATTTGGTCGGCCTTACCGCCAATGTATACGATGCGCCCTGATAAGGAATTTCTGCGCCATGTCCGTAAACAGCCGGGGCCAATTTGTTATGCAAGTGGCTTTTGGCGGCAATTTTAGCTAATGCCTGAATTATCCACTGCTGCTTATCCTGAACGAACTGATGAATTTTATGTTCGGCGACTTTTATTGGCGCAACCACTTCGACTTGACCGGGCGTTACGATAATTCGCGTCTGCGTGGCCCGCTGACTGCGCCGAATCTGGTAGGAAAATGCTGGATTAGAAATGACTGCTCTCTATAATTACTGGATTACTGGGAACAACTGGGGCAACACGCTTTGCTTAAACCTATTCATCCTGATTAATCATATGGGTTGCCAGTTGCTGCAAGGCTTGGCTTAGATTTTCCCTGAAGTTCGCGGCCATACTCACTTCATCCAATGCTTTAGTCATGCACAACATCCACTGGTCCCTTGCTGCCGCATCTATCGCAAAGGGGAAATGTCGCTGGCGCAACCTTGGATGCCCGTATTCCTGAACGAACAAATCGGGGCCGCCCAGCCAGCCGGACAAAAACTTGAATAACTTATCATGCGCCGTCGACAAATCAGCCGCATGCATGGCCCTAATTCCGGCGGCTTCCGGCAAGGTGTCCATGTGAAAATAAAACCGCTCAACCAGACTGCGTATTGCCGCCTCTTCGCCTATGTGATCGTACGGTGTTAATGGTCTGCTTTCTGTCATAATCCGGCGCCCTGAAAAATCATTCTTTCAATAATCCGCTATTCTACTAAATATTCTTACCAAGACCGCCAAACTCTTGTAAGATTAAACAGTCCATCTTTTTCGTTAACCATTTATTTTAAGGAATCTAAATAAAATGAGATTAAATACCGCTATTCCACGTTCGGAAGCCAGTATTCTGGCAACCAATAAAGTGCTGAGAAACACCTATTTGTTATTGTCGATGACATTGATTTTCAGCGCGATAACCGCTGGCGCCGCCATGGCACTGAACCTGCCGCATTTCAATCCTATCATTACCTTGGTTGGTTATTTCGGCTTGCTGTTCTTAACCACAAAATTCAGCAACAGCGGCCTAGGCCTGGTTTTTGTTTTTGCATTGACCGGTTTTATGGGACTCACTCTCGGCCCTATTTTAACGATGTATGTTAAAGCCTTCAGCAATGGGCACGAACTGATCATGACCGCATTAGGCGGCACTGGCGTTATATTCCTGGGCCTTTCCGGCTATGCCTTAACAACGCGCAAAGATTTCAGCTTTATGGGCGGCTTCCTGATGGTGGGCGTACTGGTTGCCTTTCTGGCCGGTCTTGGCGCGATGTTTTTCACTATCCCGGCTTTATCACTGGCTGTATCGGCCATGTTTATTCTGCTGATGTCCGGCATGATTCTATTCCAAACCAGTGAAATAATTCACGGCGGCGAAACCAACTACATTTTGGCGACAGTGTCTTTATACGTATCAATCTACAACCTGTTCCTGAGCTTGTTGCAATTGCTGGGCGTATTCAGCGGTGAAGACTAAATAATTTTTTACGCTCACCCTAAATAAAAAAAAGCCCGGCTTACCCTGTAAGCCGGGCTTTTTTTATTTGTTACCCTTTTACAACGATGTTTTAGAACCATGCAATCGAATCAATAAAGCGGCTTCATCATGGCTTAAGCCTGAGTTTTGCATTAATTCATTAACACTGGCCCCGCTTCTTACTTTCCGGATGTCTCCGCTGTACGGGTGAGAAGATTGGTCATTTTGCTCGACTTCGGCAATTTTTGCCGCCAGGTCATCGATCTGCCCGTCGGTAACGGCTATTCGACTATCCACTATCGCTATTCGGCTATCGACTGTCAAAGCGGCCGAACACAAGCCGGCAATATCATTACTGTTACCGTGAACAATATCATTAAGAACCTGATAATCGCGTTTAAGTTTCAATTGAGCGCGCACCAACCAAAAAAGCACCGCGAGCATAACAACAATGGTTACTCCCTCAATGATAAGGGCGACTATCAAAGGATTATTCATTAAACAATTTCATCAATATGTTGAATGGGTTCAGCATCATGTTCTTTTACGTCTTGTTTTTTTCTACGCGGTTGTTTCTCAGGGCGATGATCGTCCCGGTCAATTTTTTTGGGTTTTACGATAGGAAAAGAGGATGATACAGGTTGTATTTCTGACATACCGACCTCCTATAACTAATATTGGCGCAAGTAATGATTTCATTTTTTAATAGTAGCAGTCATTTTACGCTATTGTTAATTAAATCAGTATTAGGGTTGACCAACAGCCGTCGCTGTCGGCGGCAGATTCAGTAATTTGGCGCGTTCCGCATCGTTAGCCCCATAACGCGCAAAAGCCTGCGACATTAATACCAGAACCACTCGCCTGTTCTTAAATCGACCAGCCTCTATCTTGTTATCGCCAATAGGATGAAATTCTCCATAACCAATTGCCGACAAGCGAGGCGGATCAATTCCCTCCTTAACAAACTCGTGTACGACGCTGGTTGCCCTGGCGGATGACAAATCCCAATTCGACCTGAATTTTATATTATCGATAGGAATATTATCGGTGTGCCCTTCAATATTGATCATATTGGGTAATGGATTAACCACTTCGACAATCTTTTTCAACACCGGTATCGCTTTTTTGGATAATGCCGCCTCGCCACTCAGAAACAGCATTTCGCTATTCATTTCCAATTCTATCCAATAGTCGTTTTTCTTAACTGAAACCAAATTATCTTTGATGAAAGGCGCCAAAACCTGTTCGAATTGACCTGATACTTCGCTCAATTGCTTTCTTTCTTTTAATATTTCCTCGCTCAGCTCGCATCTTTCTTCCACTTCCATCGTCGCTGGATTTTCTAATGGGATCGGCTGAATAGTCGTCGGCAATGTCCCTATCGGAATGGGAACAATCTCATTGCCCTGTTGCTCTTTACTTGAAAATGCTTCATCTAATGAATCGGACAGGGTTTTGTACTTTCCTTCATTGACCGACGAAATTGAATACATGACCACAAAAAAAGCAAACAACAAGGTTATGAAATCTGCGTAAGATACCATCCACCGATCATGATTATTGGCATCTGCTAGAGGTCTTTTCCTGCGCCTTGCCATAGCCTAGTCTTTATAAGAGTCAAGCAAATAGCCGCCCAATTTCAGCTTGATATTTCTTGGGTTTTCGCCTTCTGCAATAGCGATAATACCCTCAACTAACATTTCCCTGGCTTGGGTCAAGGCAAGCACGCGGGCTTTTAATTTATTGGCAACCGGTAAAAAAATCAGGTTGGCGGAACCTACGCCATAGATTGTCGCAACAAAAGCCGTCGCTATACCTTGCCCTAAAAGTTCCGGATTGGTCAGGTTCTGCATGACATGGATCAAGCCCATCACCGCTCCGAGTATGCCGATAGTCGGCGCATAACCGCCCATCGCCTCATACAATCCTGCCGCCTGTAAACCCATACTTTCCTTGGCATCCATGTCCATTTCCAATATGTCGCGTATCGCATCAGGATCATTCCCGTCAACCAACAGCTGCAAGCCTTTTTTTATAAACGGATCTTCTTCATTAGGCAGCGCATCTTCAAGCCCCAACAATCCTTCCTTCCGCGCCAGCAAACTCCAGTAAATAACTTTATCGATTTGCTCTGAAAGATTCATTTCTTTTGCTATGAGCACCCACGAAAACATTTTCATGCTCCTGACAAACACAGCCGGTGGAAATTGCAAAAGCGTCGCCCCGAATGTCCCCCCGAATACAATAATCAGAGCAGGCACGTTGACCAACGAATGGATGTCGCCGCCGTCCAGGATGATGCCCAACAAAACCGCACCGACACCGACAAAAACACCTGCGATGCTTAAAATGTCCATTTTTTAACGTTCAGATGGCTAATCTTTTGTCCAGTCCGACAGTCTTGAACGCAACCTCAACACGGCTTGAGTACTGATTTGGCTAACTCTGGACTCACTAATATTCAGCACTTCGCCGATTTCGCGCAAGTTAAGCTCTTCATCATAATAGAGCGAAATAACCAGACGCTCGCGTTCCGGCAAGCCCATAATGGCGTTTGCCAATGCCTTCTGAAATCCTTCACGACTTAAATCGTCTGCCGGCCCTTGTTCATAATTCAGAACATCATCCAGATAATGATCGCCATCTTGCGCCAATTCTTCGACACTGAATATGCGGCAGCTGCTTGAATCCTGAAGAATGTGATTATATTCATCACTGGATATGCCTAAATACTTAGCCACATCGGCGTCACTTGCCTCGCGCCCGGTTTTGTTTTCGATCGTGCGTATGGCGTCAGAAACCATCCGTGATTTTTTATGCACGGAACGCGGCGTCCAGTCACTCCGCCTGACCTCATCCAGCATAGAACCGCGAATACGAATTCCGGCGTAGGTATCGAAACTGGCGCCTTGCGAGGCATCGTAATTCCTGATGGCTTCCAGTAAACCGAGCATCCCGGCCTGAATCAAATCGTCGACTTGAACGGAATCGGGCAATCGGTTCAACAAGTGGTAGGCAATGCGCTTAACTAACGGTGCATGCTGCATGACGCGCTCATCGGTGCCTCCAGCCTGTACCGACGTGTACATTGCCACGCCGCTCACGCAACATCCTTTTGGGATCCGTATTGAATCATTCTTTCAATAAAAAACTCAATATACCCACCCGCCTGGGATTTTAGCGGCCAGCTGTCAATTCTGGCGGCTATCGTTTTCAGCGCGAGCGATGCCTTGCTTCTGGGAAAGCCCATAACCACCGGCGTTTGTTTTTGAACTGATTTGCGCAAGTATTCGTCATAAGGTACTGCGCCGGCAAACTTCAGAGTGACATCCAGATAGCGATCCGTTACTTTGCTTAATTTCTGGAATAACGCCAGACCTTGCTGAACGGTTTGAACCATATTGGTTATCACATGGAAATGGGACAGGCCATAATCCCTGTTAAGCAACTTAATAAAGGCATAAGCATCGGTTAACGATGTCGGTTCGTCGCAAACAACAACGATAATCTCCTGACAGGCCCGGGCAAAATTGACTACGCTCGCAGATATACCGGCCGCTGTATCGACAATCAATACATCGATATCCTGGTCAATTTCGCTAAAGGCATGGATCACTGCCGCTTGCTCAACGGTGGTCAATTCGGACATCTTCTGAATACCGGATGCGCCCGGAATCACTCTCAAACCCGCAGGCCCGTCAATCATGATTTCATCTAATGTTTTTTCTCCCGACAACACATGAGATAGGTTGAACTTGGGATATACGCCTAACAAAATATCGACATTAGCCAGCCCCATGTCGGCGTCCATTAACACCACTCGCTGCCCCATTTGCGACAACGCTATGCCGACATTAACCGACAAATTTGTTTTGCCTACGCCACCTTTACCGCTGGTGACTGCGATAACCCGAACGGGCTTAATTATATTCATTTTTCTTATCCCGGCTGCTTGATCAGGTTGCTTATGCATAGCCTTGCGCCGCCCAAGCTTCATTATTGACATCGCTATAATCGCTTTCTTCATCCAACTCAGCCACACATTGCGCGATTAACGTCCGGGCGCAAGGGCTATGCATATCTTCAGGCACTTGCTGCCCGTCGGCAATAAAAGACAGCGGCAGGTTATTCTCTATGATTGAAGAAACGGCTGAACCAATTGTTGCGGCTTCGTCAAGTTTAGTCAAAATACTCGCATGCGGTTCAAAAACATGAAAAGCTTTAATAATTTCATTCATGGCCTTATATTCGGTCGCAGCCGACATCACCAGATAGGATTTAATGGCCAGACCGCTTTGTTGCAGGGTATTAATCTGCTCGACCAACTTCATATCGCGTTGGCTCATGCCGGCAGTATCGATCAAAATAAGACGTTTATCCGAAAAACCATTAATAAGATTGCGCAACTCGGCAGCGCTGGACGCCACTCGAACCGGAACGTCAAGTATCCGTCCATAGGTATTCAGTTGCTCATGTGCGCCGATACGGTAATTATCGGTGGTAATCAAGGCAACCTGTCTGGGCCCGTGCTTTAAAATGAATTTGGCCGCCAGCTTGGCGATCGTTGTGGTTTTTCCTACGCCGGTAGGTCCTACTAAAGCGGCAATTCCTCCATGCTGTAGCAAATCATCGTTAGCGACAGGCAACACTTTAGCCAACAACTCTTGAGCTTGGCTAAAAACCAGCTCCGGATCAGTGTGATTAGTAAAGCGATTAGCAATTTTAACACTCAATTTTCTTGAAATACTCATCCCTGCCAAACGCTGTAGTAAATCAGCCCTGACCGGGTTTGTTTGCGACGCTGCTCCCCAGCTAACGCTGGACAGCTTGGAGTCCATCGCAGACCTTAAGGATTTAAGCTCCTTGCTCATTTCCATGAGCAAATTATCAGCCGGGCTGCCTTGTTTTTCGGGTGGAATAGCTATTTGCATAGGTCTTTCCATTTGCTTAGGCCTTGGCGTTACAGCGGGTGCAGCCGGCTTGGCGGCTTTCGCCGTTACTGTTTCCATATTTCCGCGCAGATGCACTTTTTCCGCATAGCCTACATATTGGTCAATATTCCGGCGGCCTCCGGAGATAGATGAAGTATCGGAATCGGTAGGGAACCGTGGCGACCGCACTGGAGGACGCTCGGGCACGAAGCCATCCGCACTTTGTTTTCTCTGGCTGCTTAATACATGTAAACGATTCTTTTCCGCTTCAAAATCAGGCAAATCAACTTTTTTAGTTTCCCGACTGCCAAGGAGAGAAGAAGATTGTTGTTGTTGTTCGGCAGCCTGTTTTTGCAACTTGCTCTGAATCAATTGCTCATCAAAATCCCGTGCGGCGACAATTTCAACACCGCCATCAACCGATCTGTTTGACATGATGACTGCGTCTGCGCCTAATTCTTCTTTAACCATTCGCATGGCTTGCCGTATATCCGGTGCAAAAAAACGTTTAATTTTCATAACTTAGCCTCATGTACTATGCTCTTCGTCCGACAGTTGAAACCACTTTGATCTGACGATCAGCGGGTATTTCATTGTATGCCAAGACATGTAATCCGGGAATGGAATGGCGAACGAACCGTGATAACCAAGGGCGGATATAGGAAGAAACCAACAACACCGCCGTTTGTCCTTCCATTTCCATTTTTTGCATACTCTCTTGCAATGATGTGTGCATTTGTTCTGCTAATCCTGGTTCGATCCCGACACCGCTGTCGCCTGCCGTTTGCAAAGATTTATGCAACAACTGTTCCAAGTCATGCTCCAAAGTAATAACCGGCAATTCCTCCTGCATGCCACTGATTTCATGGATAATTAATCGTCCTAATGCGGCACGCACCGCCGACGTTAAAATGTCGGGATCTTGACTCCTGGACCCATACTCCGCCAAAGTTTCGACGATAGTGCGCATATCCCGAATAGGCACATGCTCTTGCAACAGGTTTTGCAACACCTTGACCACCACACCCAACGGCAATGTTTTCGGAACCAGATCCTCAACCAGCTTGGGAGCGGACTTGGCCAGGTTATCAAGTATCTTATGCGCCTCTTCATAGCCCAACAATTCGTGAGCATGCGACTGTAAAAGATGACTCAGATGAGTCGCCACCACAGTTCCGGGATCAACTACAGTATAACCCAAGGTTTGCGCATGGTCTTTCTGGTTTGAGTCTATCCACACGGCATCCAAGCCAAAAGCGGGATCCTTACACACATTGCCCTTCAAGGCGCCAAAAACACGGCCCGGATTAATCGCCATCTCCATATCCGGCATAACTTCAGCCTCGCCTACAGTGACTCCCATCAGCGAAATCCGGTAAGCCGTTGGACTTAAATCAAGATTATCCCGGATATGCACCGACGGAATTAAAAAACCCAGTTCTTGCGACAGTTTTTTCCGTACGCCTTTGATGCGAACCATCAGTTGTCCGCCCTGATTCTTGTCCACTAACGGAATGAGCCGATAACCCACTTCCAAGCCGACCACATCAACCGGCATCACATCATCCCAGCCCAACTCTTTGGTCTCGGGAGCGGCCAGGCTTTGAGCCAACTCCTGCGGATAATCGATTTCAACTAACTCGGCTTCTTTATGTTTCTTTTCAATTAAATAGGCCGATCCGGCTAAAACCGAGGCCAGCAGGATAAAAACCAGATTCGGCATGCCTGGAATAATACCCAGCGCACCTACCACCGCCGCAGTAACCGTCAACGCTTTGGGGTTTGCAAATAGCTGTGCCGTGACCTGTTGCCCGATATTTTCGCCGGTGCTGCCAACCTTGGTGACCACCAGCGCGGAGGCTACCGACAATAATAACGAAGGGATCTGAGCAACTAAACCGTCACCGATGGACAATAAGACATAAATCTTCCCTGCATCGGCAAAGCTCAAATCATGCTGAAGCACACCAATAGCCAAGCCGCCGATCATGTTGACAAATAAAATAATAATCCCGGCAATCGCATCGCCCCGGACAAACTTGCTCGCGCCGTCCATGGAACCGTAAAAATCCGCTTCGGTAGCCACCTCGGCGCGCCGTTCGCGAGCCTGATCCTGGGTTAGCAACCCGGCATTCAAATCCGCATCGATAGCCATTTGCTTGCCCGGCATCGCATCCAGCGTAAACCTCGCCCCGACTTCCGCAATCCGCCCGGCGCCTTTGGTGACAACCATGAAATTAATGATGATCAAAATCGCGAAAACCACCAAACCCACGGCAAAGTTACCGCCGATAACAAAAGCACCAAAGGCCTCAATCACCTTACCGGCAGCATCGCCGCCATTATGCCCGTCAATCAATACTATACGTGTCGAAGCCACGTTCAACGCCAAACGTAATATGGTCGCAAGCAGAATAACGGTTGGAAATGATGCAAATTCCAACGGTTTAACCGTATAAACAACAACCAGCAGGATGATTAATGAGAAAGCGATATTAAAGGTAAAGAACAGATCGAGCACGAAAGCCGGCAGCGGTAATATCAGCATCGACAATACCATGACGATAACCAACGGCGCACCCAACTCGGCTTTGCCCAGCACCGCCAATACTGCTTTTAATTTAGTAAAATCCATAGCCTGTTAACCCTGTTTAAATTCGTCAGGCACTTTAATATTTTCCGGTGGCAATGGCGCTCTCCAGTCATTTTTCTGAGCCGCTTTTAACTGATACACATAGGCGAGTATTTGGGCAACGGCTAAATAAAGTCCCTGCGGTATCTCTTTATCTAGCTCGGTCGAATAATACAACGCCCTGGCTAAAGGCGGGGACGCCACCAGCGGTACGCCCGCACCTATCGCAGCATTGCGAATTTGGGCGGCTATCAAATCGACACCTTTGGCAACCAGTTTGGGCGCACTATTCGAATTTTGATCATATTTTAAGGCTACCGCATAATGGCTCGGATTCGTCACAATAACATCGGCTTTCGGCACTTCCTCCATCATGCGCCGTTGCGCCGCCTCCATTTGCATTCTGCGTTGCCGCCCCTTCACCTCAGGACTTCCATCCGATTCCTTACTCTCCTCCTTGATTTCCTGCTTGGACATTTTCATGCTCTTACTGTGATCCCAAAGTTGATAAGGCACATCAATCATCACAATCACTATCAATGAACTACTGAGCAGTAAAATGCAGGTGCCGATAATATCCAACGCATGACTGATTGACTGAATCAGCGATTCGCCGCCCAAGCCCAGCAATTCGTTGATAAAAGATCGATATAAAGCAACGGCAACAGCAAAAACCAACAAAATTTTCAATAGGGCTTTGAATAACTCAACCAATCCCCGTACCGCAAAAATCCTGGCCATCCCTGTAATTGGATTCATTTTTGACGGCTTAAAAGCGATAGCATCCCAACTGAATACCCAGCCACCCATCGATATGGGCGTAACAATTGCGACAATGACCATCACCGCCATAAACGGCGCAATCAACATAACCGCGTCTACCATGACCTGCTTTAAATACAGCGTTGTACTGTGAGGATCGAAAAGGGCTGCGCGGCTCAGCTGAAACATAGTCCGCATCATTTTTAACAACCCATTGCCAATTGTTCCTCCTTGGGCAAGCAGCAAGGCAGAGCTCGCCATCAGAATGACAAAGGTATTAAGTTCCCTCGACCTTGGAATCTGGCCCTTTTTTCTGGCGTCGGCCAGACGCTTACCGGTGGGTTCTTCGGTTTTGTCCTCGTTATCTGACATAACTCATCTACAAACGTAACAGCTGCCCGATCAAATCGTAGGCATCCGTTAACATTCCCGAAAATTGATCCAACACATCGGGCAATGTTTTCCAAACCAACAACAGGCCCACCGTCAAGGTTACCGGAAAGCCCACTGAAAAAATTTGTAATTGCGGGGCCGCCCTGGCCGCCACCCCAAAAATAATATTAACCAACAACAAACTGGCAATAATGGGCATGGATAATAATAAGCCGCCGGCAAACATCCGGCTGCTCCAGGCAATAATCGACCAGATGCCTGCGTTATCTATACCTTCAACGCCAATAGGTAAGGTCTTAAAGCTATCCAGCAGCATTTGTATTAACAACAAGTGCCCATCCATACTGATAAAAATTAGCGTAGTGGTTACCGTATAGAGCTGCGCAATCACCGGCACCTGTTGCCCGCTTTGCGGATCGACCATCATCGAAAAACCCAAGCCCATAGTTAAAGCAATACCTTGCCCGGCAAAAACGACCGCGGCAAAAACCAACTGTAGAATAAATCCACTGGTCAAACCGATCATGACCTGCGCAATAGCCGTCATAAATCCGGCGTAACTGAACATTTCGACAGTCTGCAAGGGAGGAAGCAAAGGCATTACAACAAGCGTTATAACCACGGAAAGGATCAGCCGGACTCGGGCCGGCACGGCTTTAATGCTAAACAGCGGCACAGCGACAAACATCGCGCTAATGCGCATTAACGGCCAGATGAACAATGCTGTCTGACTGAGAACTTGTGCTTCGGTAAAGTTCAAAATTCAACCAATTAAATGCGGAATATCCCTGATCAGACCCTGAAAATAATCAATGAACATTTGCAGCATCCCCGGCCCCATAATCATCAAAACAATGCCGATAACGATAACCTTGGGTACAAATGTCAAGGTCGCCTCATTAATCTGGGTAGCCGCTTGAAACATCGCAATAATCAAGCCGACGGCTAAAGACGGCAGCAACACCGGCGCCGTCAGCTTAACCGCAACAATCATCGCATCCTGACCAACCATGAAAATCGTTTCCGGTACCATACTTTACCTGTCGCCCTTACATGACATAAAAACTTGCCGCCAGCATTTCCATGATCAAAGACCAGCCGTCAGCGAGAACAAACAGCATTATTTTAAAAGGCAAGGAAATAATCATCGGCGACAACATCATCATACCCATGGACATCAGTACGCTGGCAACCACCAAATCGATAACTAAAAAAGGCAAGAAAATCAGGAAGCCTATTTGAAAGGCTGTTTTTAGCTCACTGGTTACAAATGCCGGCAGCAATAACGAAAACGGCACGTTTTCGGCTGACTCCAGCTCTGAATTACCGGAAATCCTGATAAACAATTCCAGATCGGCCTCTCTGGTCTGTTTTAGCATAAATTGCCGGAAGGGCTCGGACGCTTTTTCCATAGCGACAACAACATCGATTTTTTCTTCCATATAAGGCTGAACGGCTTCGGTATTCACCTTGTCAAGGACCGGCATCATAATGAAGATAGTCAAAAACATGGACAAGCCTAATAACACCTGATTACTCGGTGCCTGTCCGGTGCCTAAAGCCGTTCGCAGCAAACTTAAAACGATCATGATCCGGGTAAACGACGTCATGGTCAGCAACAACGCCGGCAGCACGGTTAACAGGGTCATTAAGGCCAGAATCTGGATCGTTACCGTATAAGTCTGCGCGCCTTGTTTGCCCGTCGTCACGGTGACCGCTTCAATCCCTGCGGCCGCGTAAGCCGGTGTTTCGATCAACAAAAAAGCCAGGCCGATAATCACCAACCGATACCAAATGTTTTTAGCCATCAGATCGCCCCTTCATCGCTTGCGCCACAATGGCGGCAAATCCGCTGTCTTTCACGATCGAAGACGACTCGTTGCTCGTCAAGCAATCGTCGCCCTCCAACACATGCAAAGCGTCTATACGTCCCGGCGTCACCCCTAAAATGAGCTGTTTTTTTCCGACCTGGAGCAAAATGACTTTTTCCCGCATTCCCAACGACAGGCCGCCGACAATACGCATTTTTTCTGCGCCGCCGACAGAGATTCCGCTTAACTTGCGCATTCCCCAGACGCAGAAAAAAAATACAGCCAAGACTACCAGCAGCCCAACGCCCCAATGAAGCATATCTCCGGCAGAAATCGTCCTGACCGCCTGTTTTGGAACATCGACGCCCGGTGCAGCAAAGCAGGCGGGAAACCACCAGAACATCGACCACGCAAGCATAAGTTTTTCAGGCATCAGGCTAATCGTTTAACCCGTTCCGATGGACTTATGACATCGGTTAAGCGGATGCCGAATTTATCATTGATCACCACCACTTCACCATGAGCGATCAATGTGCCGTTTACCAGCACATCAAGCGGTTCTCCGGCAAAACGCTCCAATTCAACAACCGAACCCTGGTTTAACTGCAAAAGGTTTCTGATATTAATCTGCGTCCGACCTATTTCCATGGAAATAGTAACGGGAACATCCAAAATAACATCAAGGTTAACTTCATCGCCTATGCTTGAAGACGACTTTTTATCATCAAACTGACTATTAAACTCCTGAAACGCGGCCGCCTCAAAATCATCAATCGTTTCCCCATCCTCTGGTGCATTTGAATATTCGCTCATCTTCTTTCTCAACTTAATATTGTTACAATCAAATCCTGAATTGCGCCAGGTTGATTCAAGACTTTACCTTATCGATAATCTGTATCGCATAATTACCATCCGAAATACCGACCTTACCTTCAAATACAGGGATTCCTTCCGCTTTAAGAATCACCGTGTCCGGCATATCAATAGGTATGACATCGCCTTTTTTTAAACGCATAACTTCTCGTATGGTCATATTTTTTTCCACCAGAAGACTGTTTACACTCACTTCCGCTCTGAGCACTTCGCCACGCAAGGCGGCCTGCCAGCCGCCGTCTACCTCGCCACTGTCGCTACTGATAGCATCCAACAACTCCCGGATAGGTTCAAGCATGGCATAGGGCATTGCAATATTGACGTCACCGCCGCCGCCTTCCAGCTCAACATGAATGGTGGATATAACAATAATCTCGCCAGGCCCGATAATATTGGCGAACCGCGGATTGATTTCTGCGCCCACGTATTCAAAATCGAGTTCCATGACTGGCTTCCAGGCTTCCTTCAAATCCTTGAAAATCATATCGATGATGATCCGAACCACCCGCATTTCAGTCGGTGTAAATTCCCTTCCTTCGGTCTGATTATAAAATTGCCCGGCACCGCCAAAAAAGTTGTCCACCACCGTAAAAACCAATCGCGGATCAATAACTATCAAGGCCTTGCCACGCAACGGGTTAAACCGCACAATCGTTAAATTGGTTGGAACCAGCAGCCCCTGGATATATTCAGAAAACTTTTGAACCTGAATGCCCGATATAAAAATTTCCGCCGAACGACGCAGGAAATTGAATAATGAAATACGGATAAACCTGGCAAACCGTTCATTAACCATTTCCAGGGTCGGCATTCGGCCGCGGACAATTCTTTCCTGACTGGCAAAGTCATACTCCCTGACCACGCCCTTTTCATAAAATTCTTCAGTACCCGCGTCAGAATAAAACTCGGACTCATCCTCTGTTTCAATATCTCCGTCGCTAACACCGTTTAGCAGCGCATCGATTTCTGCCTGCGAGAGTAAATCACTCATGTTATTGCATTACAAATGAGGTAAAAAATATCTCTTTAACCTGCCCCTTCCCGGCCATTTTTACTAAAACGGCAGTCACATTGTCCAACATGGCTTTAGCTAACATATCCTTTCCTTCACGCGTATTCAAATTGGCGGGGTCCTGCGAACCAATCAGCATCAACAGATTATTGCGCACCATAGGTTCATTTTGCTTCAAAACTGCAATAGTTTCGGCGCCTTCTACCAATATAGACACCGTAATTCGCCCGTGTTTAACTGTCGCCCCCTTCGGGAAATCGACAACAATAGGCTTACCCATATCAAAATAGAGTTTTTCGGCATGAGTAGCCTCCGCCTCATCCTCTTCAACATGTTCAGTTTTTTCGCTTTTAGACGAATCCCCTTTCATAAGGAAGAATGTGATACCGACACCGGCGACTACTAAAACTACTGCCGCGATAATAATGATGATCAGCTTTTTAGGAGATTTTTTCTCTTCCCCGACTTCTTGCTCAAGTTCAGCCATGTTATAAACCCTTTAATTTTTAATCAGTATCAGTAATTAAGCAATTTAAAGTCCACAGGATAATAATACCTGCAAAAACAATCTAATAAATTATACCGACAAGTGACTTGCCCCTGTAAACAACACTACTCAACAGCTGAATGCTATCATTGACCGACATCGTAAAACCAAATCATACAAGAAAAAAGATCCTTTTAAAAGAATAAGATAGGAATACTTGTAAATGTTAATAATTAACTGCGCCAAGTGCCAATTATAAGTCTCGAATAGTTAAGCAAATAAATACACTCAAAGAACCTCAGCCTTAAAAAATAAAGCTGCCATAAAACCGACACCTTCATTACTCACGTAATGAAATTAAATAAAACCGTCTATCACAACCCAAACCATCAAACCACTCCACGATAAATGTTCTTGACGGCTATGTGAAATCCCTCATCAAAACAACATCATTTCTCAGGAAAAATAAAAATGCCATTGCAGAAACCCTTTATTGTATTAATGACCGGCGACATCGACATTAACCATTCCTTATTAAAACACCGACGCCAAAATATTATTGCAACCAGCCAATACGACGCTATTTTAATGCACATTGAAACGACTCGATTCGATCTGATATTGCTCGACTTACCGGTAGACAGCCCGACCGCATCGCTTCATGACCGATCACGACACTGTCCTGATCCCCGTCAGTCGGAACTTATTGCCCGCATCAAAAAACCTCTTGGCGTAAACGGCAAAACGCCGGTCATTGCTATCATTAATCCGGCACAGAACTCCCGAATCGATCAACAGTTTGATGATAGACTGACCGGTCCCCTAACGGAGCAACGGCTTAATGAAATTATAGATCTTTGGCAAACAAGGGCTTCGGCTCTGGACTATATCCAAATAATCCTGAGTAAAACCAAAAACAACCAGCGCCTTACGCTGACCCTTTTTGAAAAGTTGTTCGAGGAACTACCGTTGCAAACCGTGATTATCAAAGAGGCATTGGAAAACAAGCAGTACGATCTTGCGCGGGAAGTTACCCACAAGTTGAATGGTTCGGTGAGTTTTTGCGGCTTAACGGACATTCAACAGCCGGCAAATGCGTTGGAAAGCGACCTGCTAAACAATAATTATGCAAGTACGCATCAGCACTTTCTCATGCTACAGCAATGCATCCTAAATTTCACACGCCACCAAAAATTTATCCTGACCAACCTTGGCACATGCTAAGCCCATAAAAAAAGCCCTTAAAGGGCTTTTTTTATGGGCTACAACAATCGCGACCTCAGTCCAACTCATCAAGCAACGCTTGGGCTGCCTTTTTTTGTTCGTCCGTACCTTGCTCAAGCACTTCTTGGGCAATATCTTTAGCCGCATCTGCATCGCCCATATCGACATAGGCTTTTGCCAAATCCAGCTTCGTTTCCAACTCATCCATATCGGTCAGATCGGAAACACCGAATTCATCATATTGACCGGACCGCCCAGTCGTTGTCAGGGGCAGATCAAAGTTAAAGTCGAAATCGTCGCCAAAATCATCATTAAACTCCAGCGTCTCATCCGTAGAAAAGCCCGCATCCTGTTGCTTTTTATCACTATTATCTAAAGCGCCAAAGTCAATATCCTCAATTCCTGTTGTTTCAGTATTCTTGGCACTAAAATCAAACTCATAGGATTCGAATTCCTCCTGCTTGTTGATCGGCTGCGTCCCTATTGGCATGTCCGATAAGTCGCCGGGAGCAATAACGCCTTGCTCCGCTTCATCCAGTTCCTTACTGTTCATTGAGAAGGCACTTAAATCGAAATCAATTTCTTCTATCTGTGCGCCTAATGACTTATCCGCAACAGTACTGGAAGCAATAACGCCTTGCTCCGCTTCATCCGATTCTTTGCTGTCCATTGAAAATGAGCTTAAATCGAAATCAATTTCTTCTATCTGTGCGCCTAATGACTTATCCGCAACAGTGCTGGAAGCTATAACGCCTTGCTCCGCTTCATCCAGTTCTTTGCTGTCCATTGAGAATGAGCTTAAATCGAAATCAATTGTTTCTATCTGCGCCCCTGATGCCTTATCCGCAACAGTGCTGGAAGCTATAACGCCTTGCTCCGCTTCATCCGATTCTTTGCTGTCCATTGAGAATGAGCTTAAATCAAAGTCAATGTCTTCGTTATCTGGCTGAGCATCAACAAAAGAATCAGCTTCAGATGAAATTAAATCAATATCCAGCGCGTCGCCCTTAGACCCGGCCGCTTCCTTAACAAAACCGTCACTGCCTGACTGCCCGAAAAAAGCCGTCCCGCTGATGCTTTCATCACTATTTTCAACGGGCGTGTTGTCAGCCACTGCAAACAGATCTTCCCCTGAAGCAAACAATGGCGAGTCAGGACAAATTTCGCGCCCCATCTCCGCCGCTTTTTCCCAAAACTCGACCTCGCTCCGCTTACCTGCCGCTACCAATTCATTAGCATAGGCTTCAAAAGCCGTTTTGCTTTCGTTTGCGTAAAAAATTTCCAGCAACTTCAACTTACATTCATCGCGATTCGGCTGATCTTTAATCGCCTGCCGTATTAATTCTTCGGCCTGCTGATAACGCCCATAAGCAAGATAGACATCCGCCTCGGAGATAGGATCGATTTCACCTTGATCGGTATCAAACGAGTCAAAATCACTCGGCGTAAATTCACTCAAGAAAGAACTTTCGCCGACTGTGCCCACATCATGAACTGCGCCCTCTTCGACAACCGGCACAGAGAGACTTTCCTCGGCTTCAGGTGTTTTAATCATGCTGGAAGAGGCAAACATACTCTCCGTATTAGTTTCCTCTTCAACCTTGCGTTTGCGCCACCAAAGCCAGCCGATCAGCGCCGAAATGACCGAACCGGCCCCAGCCACCGCCAAGTAATACGGATCGACTAAACTACCGGCTTCAGGTTGAGCTACCGGCTGTACTGGTTGAGCAACAGTTTGCTGAGGAACCGGCGGTGCTTGACTCACAGGCTTCGCTGCGACAACTTCACTTGGCGGTTCAACCGGTTGAGGAACCGGTGTTGACTGCTCGACAGGCTTAGCCGCCACAACCTCAACTGCCGCAGGCTCGGCCGGTTGAGAAGCCGGTGTTGCTTGGTCGGCAGGTTTGGGCGTCGCAACATCGGCTGGCGCCGCCTGTTCTTGAGCCGCAGGATGTTCCTGAGACTTATTCTGCAAAGCCGCGAGCTGTTGATCCTTTAACGCAATCAATTCCTGCATCATCGCCAGTTGCTTTTCCAACTCCGCTACTTTGCTTTGTATGGCACTATCAATCTGCGCGGTTTGACTGGCGCCCTCTTCAGCGTTAACTTTAACGCTCTCCGATACTTTGGCCGCTTTCTTTTCGGCACTAGCTCGTCCATTCTCCGACGTTGCAACAGCATGATCGGCGACCGCAGCCTTAGTCGGAGCAATCAGGGTTAACTGGTTATCGACAGACTCCTCCACTTTGCTCAGAACCGCTTTTTCCTTTGCAGCTTCAGTATGGGCGGGAGCCGAATGATTTTTCCAGGCTTTGGTATGCCGGTTGAATTCCGCTAATGCCTGATTCCGCGATAATTTTAGAACTATCTCTCTTTCAGGAATCTTAAGCATCTTTCCAGCCATTAATGCATAAACATTCCCTTTATAGAAAGCATGAGGATTTGCTTCATAAATCGCAATGATCATTTGCTCTACAGAAACATCGTTCTGCCCTCTTGCCCGGTCGGCCACGCTCCAAAGCGTGTCATTTCCCAGTGTCGGTCCATATTCACCCTCGCTGCTTTGTCCGTTTGCATGCGCTTGACGTTGCGGCGTTTGCGCATAGCTTTCGGTGGTGGTTGCAACGGGAATAGTTGCTTGGTTGTAAACTGACGGAGGATCCACCAACACAGTAAATTCACGATACAAATTGCCTTTGGGCCAGCTGACTTCGAGCAGAAAATCCAAAAAAGGTTCCTTTAACGCCTCCTTAGAAGTCAGCTTAATGACCGCTGCGCCATTGGAATGAGTAATCGTTTCAAATTTAATTTTCGATAGAAAATAATTCCATGACACTCCCGCCTCATCAAACTTTTCAGGCGGAGCCAGGCTTACCTTGATGTCAGATACGCTCTCGCCTGACAATGTTAACGCAATTTCAGCATCCAAATTTTGATTAAGGGCCGAATGCAATCTAATCTCACCAATACCTAACGCATAACCGCCAGCCGGTGCCAATAACGATACAACCGCTAAAGTTTTAGTTAAATTACGCACGCCGCTCTTCTTCACAATAGTTACCACAGTTTCTTACCGCGTCCAGTCAAATATGTACACAAGCTTAGTCTAGATGTATTTTTTTACCAGCACTTCGGCTATTTGCACACTGTTTAAGGCTGCGCCTTTTCGAACATTATCGCCAACCACCCACAAATCAATTCCTTGAGGATGCGATATATCTTCCCGAATACGACCTACAAATACATCATCATTACCTGATGACTCAGTAACCGCCGTTGGATAACCGCCGTCTTTACGCTCGTCCATAACCGTCACGCCGGGGGCTTGCTCAAGCAACGCCCTGACTGTAGCAACATCGATTTTTTCACGGGTTTCAATATGCACGGCCTCGGAATGTCCGTAAAAAACCGGAACCCGCACTGCGGTGGCATTAACCAGAACGCTATCGTCACTCAGGATTTTCCGGGTTTCCCACACCATCTTCATTTCTTCCTTGGTGTAACCGTTGTCCATGAAGACGTCGATCTGCGGCAACACGTTAAAAGCAATCTGTTTAGGGTAGACATTGGTGATAATGGGTTGCATATTAAGCAGGCTGGTCGTTTGCTTAACCAGCTCTTCTATGGCTTCTTTGCCGGTACCGGAAACCGCCTGATAGGTACACACATTGATGCGTTCAATCCCCACCGCGTCATAAATGGGCTTTAACGCCACCAGCATCTGGATAGTCGAGCAATTCGGATTAGCGATAATGCCGCGGTTTTTATAATCGGCTATTTTTTCAGGATTAACCTCCGGCACTACCAGCGGAATATCGTCGTCATAGCGAAACTGCGAGGTGTTATCGATAACGACACAGCCGGCTGCAGCAGCCTTTGGCGCATACTCTGCCGAAACGGATGCCCCCGGTGAAAACAAACCGATTTGCGCCTTTGAAAAATCAAAAGTCGCCAAATCCTGCACGACCAGAGAACCGCCTTTAAAAGGAATTCTTTTACCTACTGAATTGCTGCTGGCTAAGGCATAAACCTCGCCGACAGGAAAATCGCGCTCTTCCAGAATCGACAACATGGCTTCACCCACAGCGCCGGTAGCGCCAACCACGGCAACGTTATATAGCTTAGTCATCTTATCCACCCTTCTTTGCTGAAACAGCTGTACGCACCCATAATATGGCAATGTAATCTAAACATAGGCCGGACGATAAAACTGCAACTTTCTTTGTCATTAACTTTACAACCTTTATATATAGTAAAAACCACTCTTAAATGGATTAACTTAGCGTGCTGTTGGATTGCGCTTTTGCACGCTAGTCCAGAACAGCAAAAACTTTTTTAGTGATGTCATCGACACTACCGACACCGGCTATCGAACTGAACTTGACCTGCTGCGCCGGTGCCGAATAAAACCCTACCAACGGTTTAGTCTGTTCATGATAAACGCTGAGTCGTTTACGCACGGTTTCTTCTTTATCGTCATCGCGCTGAATCAAAGGCTCGCCGGTCACATCATCAAGCCCCTCAACCTTAGGCGGATTAAACGCAACATGATAGGTGCGCCCTGATTGCAAATGCACCCTTCTGCCGGCCATGCGTTTTACAATTTCCTCATCGTCCACCACAATTTCAATGACCGTATCAATAATAACGCCCATATCGTTCAAGCCTTCGGCTTGAACGATAGTCCGGGGGAAACCGTCCAGCAAAAAGCCGTTAGCGCAATCGGCTTGAGTAATGCGTTCTTTGATCAACCCTAAAATAATGTCATCGGAAACCAGGCCGCCGGCATCCATTACTTTTTTTGCTTCAATACCCAAAGGCGTCCCTTCCCGCACTGCGGCCCGCAACATATCACCCGTTGAAATTTGCGGAATAGCGTATTTTTCAGTAATAAATTGAGCTTGAGTTCCTTTACCGGAACCGGGACTCCCCAACAGGATGATGCGCATAACTAACTCCATTGTGTCGCTAAGACAGATTTAGACTCTAACATAACAGCTCGCGTAACTCGGATTAGCTTAATCCGACCCGCAAAACCAAACAAAAGTGTGACTGATCATTTTATAACACATCAAATTTTATCTCTTGTAAAAATACGTTTATTTCCCTATTCTTACTCGGTTTTTTACATATTCAGGGGAATAACAATGCGTGTTGAAGATTTAATGACTTCAAAAGTATTTACAGTCGAGCAACACGATTTGATTGATCGTGTTTTTTTCTTGATTCATTACGAAAGAATTCGTCACTTACCTGTCATTGAAAAAGGCAAAGTGATCGGCATTGTCTCCGATCGAGACCTGTACAAAGCGCTGGGTCCAAAAAGCAACTCCAATGCCATTGAAGCGGCAACCGGCACAGGCGCTACAGAACTGCATGTAATTCCGAAAAAGGTGCAGCATATCATGCACCGGGGCGTAATAACCGTTAGCCCTGACACCTATGCCTCGGAAGCTGCGGCAAAAATGGCCGACAATAAAATCGGCGCTTTGCCTGTCGTCGATAAAGACAACAAACTGCTCGGCATCCTATCCTCCACCGACATACTGCGGGTTTTTTCAAAGATCGAAAAAGCCAGCGAAGAAAGAGATAAAAGAATCGCAGCCGGCATCAGTCATAAATAATAACGACGCAACTCGCGTCATCCCAAAAGCCCCTATGTAACGGGGCTTTTTTGTTTTAACCGGCAACCAACCATGACCCATAAAACCCTGTCCGATCAACCTGTTAAAACCGCGACATTAACATGGTTAAAATCCGTCATCATTGAGCACGGCATCTGTCCGTTCGCAAGGCGCGAACTGGAACGAGGCAGCATTCACTTCAGCGTCGATCGCGACACAGAAATCGAACAATGCTTACTGAACCTGATACTTGAATGTGATCGACTGGATACCGAACCCGGTATTGAAACCACGCTGCTGATTTATGCAGATGCGTTCGCAGAATTCGACGATTATCTGGATTTTGTTGAAATAGCTGAATCGCTGTTGATTGAACAAGGCTATGAAGGCACTTACCAGCTGGCAAGTTTCCATCCGGATTACTGCTTTCAAGGCAGCGATTCGGACGACGCCGCAAATTACACCAACCGCTCCCCCTACCCCATGCTGCACTTGCTACGGGAAACCGGCATAGAACAGGCCGTCGCCGGTCACCCCGATCCGGAAGGCATCCCGCAACACAATATCGAATTAACCCGAAAACTGGGCTTAGCCAAAATGCAGGCTTTATTAGCGGCATGTTATCCGCTTAAGCCATGATTTTTTTTATTCTTGCTGCTTAAAAGCCTCTAATTCCTTAGCCCGCGCCGCCGTAGCGGACATGAAACAATCATTTGCACTGACCCCGGCTATCGTTCCGCCATCAGGGTCGTAATAAAAATCGCAGTTAGCCTTTCTGTATTTAAGCCATAAGCGTTGGGCTTCCTGTAACTGTTGCTTACGTTCGGGAGCAAGGCCGGCCATAACGTCTTTATACGCTTTGTTTAAGCGCACATCCTGCCGTTCCGTTTCCGCATTCATACATTCAATCATTGACGAGGTAACGCCACCGGCTTGCTCCATGCAACTTGAAAATGTTTGACTTAAACCATCGTCGGCAAAGGCCGGCTGGACCACTACGGCTATCAATCCGGCAATCATCAAGTATTTAAAATACGACATCATGATTGTCGTCTTTCAGTTTTATACTCATCGTACCTCAACATTCGGCGCCTTTGCCCCCTTTCCTGTTGAAGAGAGTTGGGGCGAGGAGATTCATTTGAAGTGTAAACAGTGCATAAAAGCAGCCCAAAAATCACTTAGCCTCTTCCACTGATTCGTCAGCTGTTCCAGCCGCAACTTCGATTTTTTTGGCTGCAAACGCGTTTTCATTGACGGGTGCTTTATATTCGACACTGTCTTCAGGCTCGGTCGCCGCGTCATCCTTTGCCGCAACTTCAGCTGCTTCGTTTATAAGAGCACCTTCGGCATGATCAACTTCATCACTTTCAGTTATCGGCGCATCAACAACGACTTCTGATGCAACAGCTTCTCCCTCGGCTTCAACGTTAGCATTTTCGACAACCGCCTCGCTAACTTCAACAGCCGCCGCTGCCGGTTTTTTATTTAAAGAGTCCATAAAGTCGACAAACCAGTCCAGCTGCTTAACACGGTCAAGATCCGGATCGGCAAGAATATCGGCGACGACCGGTAAATAGCCCTTGTTTTTAGAGATTTCCAACGCATTCAGACAGCCTTCTTTCTCGCCTCGCAAGCCATAAATACAAGCTACATTATAAGAGGCCGACCCGGCCTGAATCGCATTGGCCTTTTCGAAATAACTTTTGGCCCTTCCATATAAACTATCCTTGGCATCAACCGCTTTAACCCGAGCCAATTCCATATAAGCAACACCGCCATCCAATGCTGCGCCAAGATAGGCGGGCTCAAGAGTCAGACAAAAGGAGAATTTAGCGATGGCATCCTGATAAAGATTGGCGGCAGACTCGCCCGACTTGCTTCTGGCCTGATGCAGCAAAGCAAGTCCCCAGTTATATAAAGCCTCGGCAATCAACGGCTCGTTAGCGACAACTTCTGCATAATCCTGATAAACCTTTTTAAACAGTTGATCGGCCGTATGGCCTTCGCTGCTGCGCGCCTCCGTTGTTTGTTTTATGGCGGCTTTCAACTTGGATTTCTTTGTTATTGACTCAAAAAACGACATGATTTATCTCTCTTGATTTAGTAATTTATAATCGCAAGCTATAGAATAACAGCAGAGCAGATAACGACACTAATCCAAATGTGTTAATAACGCACCACCTACCCACAACAAAGAGAAAATCATGAATGAATCAAACGGTTGCGATATTGCCAGAGAAAAAGTAAATCTGGAAACATCGCAAATTGCCTGGAAGGAATTGCAACGTTTTTTTGCCGCCGGCGCTGCGGTATTTGTTGCCTCAGAGCTGGATTTAGTCGATGTAGCCTATCAGTTTTCCATCGACAATAAAGACCGGGTTGCGGAGTGGATGCAAAGCAATCAGGTTGCGCTGGTATCCGATCAACAGGCAACCGACTGGATTGAGGCTGATGCCGAAGTATGGGCCGTTGTCGTCAAACCCTGGATATTGGTTCAGAAATAAGTCGCACCGTTTAAGGCATGTTTGCCTTAAGCTTTCCCTCTTGAACCGGATCTTCCCTTGCCTCTTGATTCGATCCGCTTACTATCGGGCTGCTTAACCCCGCGAACCGACGGTTTAGCGCCACGAACAGCCGGTTTTTTAGTGTGGCGAAAATCCTTTTTACCGGTCGTTTTATTGGGCGCGTTCTTTTTAGGCGCATCGATCACTTTCAGTGAAACAGGCTCATAACCGGTATCGGCCACACGCGGAATTTGCCGCTTGAGCAGTTTCTCAATTTCCACCAGCATCCAGGCTTCTTCCGGACACACCAGCGACAAGGCCTCGCCATCGGCGCCGGCCCGTCCGGTACGGCCAATGCGGTGAATGTAATCTTCCGGCACTTGCGGCAAATCGAAATTCACCACATGCGGCAAGTCGTCAATATCCAGACCGCGCGCGGCAATATCGGTGGCGACCAATACCGAAACCTTGCCGGTTTTAAACTGCTCCAGCGCCTTGTTGCGTGCGCCCTGCGTTTTATCGCCATGCAGCGCCGCCGTGCGGATGCCGTCCTCAATCAGCTGCTTTTCCAGACGATCGGCGCCGTGCTTGGTACGCACGAATACCAATACCTGCTTCCAGTTATTACTGCCGATCAGGTAGGACAATAATTCGCGCTTGTACTCGCGGCCGATGCCGTAAACACGTTCCGAGACGTTGTCAGCCGTGGCATTTTGCTTGGCGACTTCGACTTCGACAGGATTGTTCAGCAATTGCGCGGCCAACGATTTGATCGCATTGGGTACGGTCGCGGAAAACAACAAACTCTGGCGCTTCTTGGGTATCAGCGCCATCAGTTGCTTAATATCGGGCAAAAAGCCCATATCGAGCATGCGGTCCGCTTCATCCAGCACCAGCATTTCCACGTTGGACAGATTGATATTGCGCTGCTGCACATGGTCGATCAAGCGCCCCGGCGTCGCCACCACGATGTCGCAGCCCCGGCGTAATTGACGGGTCTGGATGCCGATGCTCGCGCCGCCGACCACCGCTTCCGCATGGAACGGCAAATGCGCGCCGTACGTTTTTACGCTTTCATAGACCTGCGCGGCCAATTCACGGGTCGGCACTAAAATCAGCGCGCGAACGCGGCGCGGCTTTTGATGCGGATCATGATTCTCGGCCAACCGTTGCAATAACGGCAAAGTAAAACTGGCGGTTTTTCCGGTGCCGGTTTGCGCGCCGGCCAACACATCCTTGCCTTCAAGGATCAAGGGAATGGCTTTTTGTTGCACCGGCGTAGGGGTGACATAGCCCTGATCGGCTACGGCTTTAAGAAGTTCGTCGGCTAAACCGAGCTGGGCGAAAGACATTTTTGAAATCTCAGGTAAAAGGTGAAAAAGGCAAAAGACGAAGGGCTAAAGGCGAAGGACTCCAGCCGAACGGAGTTGCAAACCCCATCCGGCTTGTACAAGACTCAAGGCTCAATATCTCACGCGGCCTTTTTCGCCTTTCGTCTTGAGCCTTTCGCCTGCTTTTCAGCCCCCCGTCATATTCATATAGCGCAATATAACCGGCTGCTCGTTGATATTAAATTCGTGTTTTTCCGGCTTAATCAGCATCGCATCGACAATGGCCTGTTTCAGCACCTCCATGTCGCCCGGATGATCCCTGATGACTTGCTTTAAATCGACCGAATGCTCATTGCCCAGGCATAACAACAAACGCCCTTCAACGGTTAAGCGCACCCGGTTACAAGTGCTGCAAAAGTTCTCGCTGTGCGGGGAAATAAAACCGACGCGGGTTTGCGTCCCTGCCACATTAAAATAATTGGACGGCCCGCCGGTCTTTTCAGGCGTGGCGACTAAAGCGAAATTCCTCGCCAAATCGGCCTTGATCAAATCGCTGGAATAATAAGCGTCCGCCCGGTCGTGCTGACTGACGACACCCAACGGCATTTCCTCGATAAAGCTAATATCGATGCCGTTATCGACCGCAAACCGAACCAGATCGTTCACTTCGGTATGGTTCCTGTCCTTAAGAATGACCGCATTGATTTTGATCCGCTCGAAGCCTGCCTCCTTGGCGGCCTGAATGCCTCTGAGCACCTGACGCAAATCGCCGGTTCGGGTTATCGCCTTAAACTTGTCGGCATCCAGCGTATCCAGGCTGATATTGATGCGTTTGACGCCCGCCGCTTTTAACGACGACGCCATCGTTTCAAGCTGGGAGCCGTTAGTCGTTATCACCAGCTCGTTCAGGCTTTCGATACGCCCGATATTTTGCAGCAGCTCCAACGCACCTTTCCTGACCAAAGGCTCGCCGCCGGTGATCCTGATCTTTTTCACGCCCAATTCGGCGAAGGCTTGCGCCAGCGTATAAATTTCTTCCAGCGTCAAAACCTGCGCGCGCGGCAAGAAGGTCATATCTTCAGCCATGCAATACAGGCAACGGAAATCACAACGGTCGGTAATCGAGATTCTCAAATAATCAACAGTTCTGCCGAAGCGGTCGATTAATTGAGCGGGGGGGAACGGATGAGTCATTAGCGCGGCGATAAAAAATCCAAGACGCCAATATTAACATAGTATTGGGCTTTTATAGAGCGCATCTGCCGACGACTTGAACCATCCATCTGTAGGGGCGAATTTATTCGCCCCTGTCAATTGGCAAACAGGTAATCACAACACGGCATATCTAAAAACCAAGCCAGATAAAAGTTGCCAAAAATCCGGCCACCGCTTATCGTCAGCTCATTTACAACGTTATCGCAGAACTGACCAAAGCATGGATACCGCAACCATAGAGGATTTAGCCTATTTCATGAAAAAGGCAAAAGCCAATAACCGCAGCTCAATTTTCTTTTTAGGCGCTGGCGCATCCAGAACCGGCGGAATTCCGTTAGCCAATGAGATTGCCGAAACCATATTGGCAGAGCATGCAGACAACCCGAGAATAAACAAATTAACGGCAGAAGATAAGACCTACGCCAAGCTGATGAATTGTTTAGACCCAAACGAACGCAATGAATTGCTCAAAGGCTATGTCAACGACAGCAAAATCACGTCACCCACATCTACCTTGCCCAGCTGATGACGCGGGGCTATGCCGATTACGTGCTGACCGTCAACTTCGACAACCTGATGCTCAAAGCCTTGGCCTTATTCAATGAATTCCCGTCGACTTACGACATGGCGATCCTTAACGACCTGACCACCTCGACGTTCAAGGAAAAATCGGTGGTCTATCTGCACGGACAGCACCACGGCTTATGGCTGTTGAACACCGCGCAGGAAATGGCCAAAGTCAACGACCTCGTCCCGAAAATATTGCACAGCATCAAGGACGGACGGCCCTGGGTATTCGTCGGCTACAGCGGCAACGATCCCGTTTTTGAGCACATAAAAGGCCTGGGGAGGTTTGACAACGGCCTGTACTGGATCGATTTTAATAATGAAAAGCCCAGCGACGAGGTTCGCCAAGGCTTACTGGAACAAAGCCACAGCAACGCCTTTGTCATCGAAGGCTACGATGCCGACTCCTTCATGCTTAAATTGAACTCCGCATTGGGATTGCCTGAGCCCACGATCATCGACAAGCCCTTTACTTCGGTTAGGGCAATGCTGGACAACATTATCGACATAGACGACCGGGAACATTTCAAAGGCGTAAAACAGCGATTGGAAATCGTTAAGGGTCAGGTCGATGAGGCGATCCAGCAATTCGAGCAAGGCAAAGTCGAGGTCGCCGGTAAATCCCCAGCCAAAACCGAAAGCGATTTATTGCAAAAGGAAATCATCGACTTGATGATTAAGGAGGACTATCAACCGGACACGATTGACCGGATAGCGGCTAAGGCAGCCATTTTAAACGATGCCGGGGGCAACGTTTTATTAGCGGACTTATATTACAACTGAGGAAACAATCTGGGGAATCTGGCCGCGACACAAACAGGCGGCGAGGCCGAAGCCATGTACCGGCAAGCCTTAGACAAATACCAAAAGGCCATCGAGATACAACCAAATGATCACCAAGCCTACAACAACTGGGGAAACGCTCTACTAAATTTAGCCAAGATCCAATCGGACGGCGAAGCTGAAGCCTTGTATCGGAAGGCCTTGGAAAAATGCCAAAAAGCAGCCGACTTGGGCGGAAGTTGCTACAACCTCGCCTGCACTTACGCCCTGATGCAAGACAAGGACAATGCGCTGTTGCACTTAAACAGGAGCCTGGAAAATAAACAGATCAAACCCGAATTTGTAACCGCCGATACGGACTGGGCAGGTTTTCTGGACGATGAGGATTTCAAAGCCGTCATTAATCGATATGCAAAGCTGTAGGGGCGAATTTATTCGCCCCATATCACCGAACAAACTGGTTCAGACAAATCCATCTGCAATGGGCGAATGAATTCGCCCCTACAACCAGATTGCATCCCATAAGGGGTAATCTGCAATTTGTTCTACCAACCCGGCACGTAATGGGTTAGCGACGATATACCGGGCAATTTTTAATATCCTCTTCTTTTCGTAGCCCATGATCGTAAAAACCGCGTTGCCATATTGTGCCTTTGTGCTTTAAATGTGCGTTGAGTTCAATGGCAGTTCTGCCTTTTAAATCCTTGATGACATTTGATAACGATTTGGTCTCGCCTAATTGGAACAGCCAATGCAAATGATCCGGCATCACAACCCAGGCAATTGAATCCAGCTCTTTTTCTTCATGCAAGCGGCGCATTTGACGCACCACTATGCGGCCGCAATTTATATCACTGAACCAAGCTTTGCGGTTTTCTGTGTATAGTGTCACATGATAGACCTGGTGCGCTTGAGAAAAACGGCCTTTTAGCAGATCGTCACGGGGCATGTTTATTCCGGTTCCGGGGCGAATGAATTCGCCCCTACAGTATCTTCCAGAAAAACCCTGATTGCGGCTATTCCCTGCCCGCCGCTTTGCCGCGCTGTACTCAGGCTGGATTCGGTCATGCCACCCAGGGCGTAAACAGGCAGGTTGACCTTGGCGACCAAGTCGGCAAATTGCTCCCAGCCCAGCGATGCAGCGCTCGGATGGGTTTGGGTTGCCAGCACCGGAGCCAGTACGACAAAATCCACGCCTATGTTTTGCGCATGTTGCAGTTGCTCAAGGTTGTGACACGATGCGGCTAACCACTTGCTGTTTTCGGGACGCTTGATCAAAGCCATCAAGTGACTGCTGGTCAGGTGGATGCCATCCACTTCGACTGCGCATTCAACGGTGGAATTCATTAACAGCACGGCTTGTTGCTGTTTGCATAACGGGTAGGCCTGTTCGATAAACTTTGCGACGGCTGCGGGCGGCAGGTTTTTCAATCTGGCCTGGATCAGCTTGACGCCCCGGTTCAATATTTTTTGCAGGTTCGACAGCAACAAGGCTTCATCTGCGTCATCCAGAATCGCGTAATGATGCGGCAATCGGGCGGCGGTGATGATCGGCCGGTTGGCAGCGGGGAATGCGTGATGTTCTAATTCAGCCGGGGTTACCCATTTAAACGACTGGCCTTCCAAGCTTTTAGCTTCGCCTGAAAACTGCTCGACCAGGAAAACGTTTAGCTGCACAAACCGGTCGGGGTACTGGTGGCTGACGGTAATCAACGGTGTTGCCGCTGTGACGGTGATGTTCAGTTCTTCTTTGAGTTCGCGGGCCAGCGCTTGTTCTGCGGTTTCCGATGCTTCAATCTTGCCGCCGGGGAATTCCCACAGGCCGCCTTGGTGCAAATTGGCATGGCGCAGGGAAATCAGGATTTTTCCTTCCGGGTTTTTGACTACGCCTACGGCGACTTGGAGTGGGTTCATTTATTTAGTGGGACGCAGGAACGGTCATCGTAATACACAAGCTTCTGAGGTATACCGTCATTCCGGCAGGGATGCAGGAGGTAGAATCGCGTCTGGAACAGCGATCGAGAGCAATGCATGGAGCAATTGCCGAGAACACAGGGATATGAAAAAATATGTCTAAAAATTGTCTCATCTAGCTAAAAACGGTTAGCAAGTCTAAAGTTTGCCATCCATGCCTACTGGATCCCGGCATTCCCTGCCGGGATGACGAAGTCTCATTATTTTCCACGTTCCGGCACCTTTCGCCTTGTGCCTTTCACCTGCTTTTAAGTCCTATATTCCGCATTGATTTTCACATACTCATATGACAAATCGCAGGTTAACACTTCCTGCACTGCGTCGCCGCGGCCCAGTTTGACGGTCACGGTGATCTCTTCCTGATCCATCACCCGCTGTCCGGCTTCCTCGGTGTAGTCGTCGGCTCTGCCGCCGTTTCTGACGATGCAGACATCATCCAAATACAACTGCACGTTTTCCAGCACCATGTTTTCGACGCCGGCGCGACCCACTGCCGCCAGTATCCGTCCCCAGTTTGGGTCGCTGGCGAAGAAAGCGGTTTTGACCAACGGCGAATGGGCGATGGTTTTGCCGACGCGCACGGCTTCTTCATCGGTCAAGGCCTGCTCGACGACGATGCGCATCAGCTTGGTTGCGCCCTCGCCGTCCCTGACGATGGCTTCCGCCAGTTGTTTGCAGACGGTCATCACGGCATCGGCAAATATTTGATAATGTTCGCTGTCCTGTTTGATTTCAGGAGCCTGCGAGCAACCGCTGGCCATCAACACGCAGGCGTCATTGGTCGAGGTGTCGCCATCGACGGTGATGCGGTTGAATGATTGCTCGACGGCCAACGCCAGGCAGTTCTGCAACAAGGCTTGGTCTATTTTCGCATCGGTGGCCATAAAGCCGAGCATGGTCGCCATGTTCGGCTGGATCATGCCCGCGCCTTTGGAAATACCGTTGATGGTGATGGTTTGGCCGTCGATTTCGATGACTTTGGATACGCCTTTCGGGAACGTATCGGTGGTCATGATCGCCTGGGCGGCCTTATCCCAGTTGGCGGTATCCAGATTGCTTACGGCTTCCCGCAAGGCGGCTTTGATTTTGCCCACCGGCAGCGGTTGGCCGATCACGCCGGTTGAAAAAGGCAGCACCTGGACTGCCTCACCGTCGACCACTTCGGCAAGGTCGGCGCAGGTCGCCAACGCGTCCTTCATGCCCTGCTCGCCGGTGCCGGCATTAGCATTACCGGAATTGATCAGCAACCAGCGCGGCGCATGAGCCAGATTCGCTTTTGCGACATGCACGGGCGCTGCGCAAAAGGCGTTTTGGGTAAACACCGCCGAGCAGGTCGAATGCTCGGCCATTTGTATCACCAGAATATCATCCCTGACCGTTTGCTTGATGCCTGCGTTCGCTGTACCCAGCGTTATGCCTGCTACCGGGTGCATGGTCGGAAAACTGCACTGCCCTACTGCCATAAGTTAAGCCTCGTTTGATTTTGATTTACCACGAAGACACGAAGTTTTTCTTCGCGCTCTTCGTGTCTTCGTGGTGATTTTTTTCTTAAAACACGCGTCAGACCTTAAAAAACACAAACACATTATCGATTTTTTTAATTTCCACGCGCATCCGCTTGCATTGCTTTCTTATTTTTTCCAACTGTTGTGGCTGCTCACAGATTACAAAAGGTAAAATCACTTCCACCTCAATCTGGCCGTCCAGATAATGGATTCTGAAATCCTCTATAGCCGACTTAAAATCCGCCAGATAAATATCCAGCAATCGCTGCACTTCGCCGCGGGACAGCGGCCTGGATTGCTCCTGCAAGCTTTCATCATCCTCGGGGTCGACATGCACCAGCACATCCATCACGTCGTCAAAACGCCGGATCAAATCATCCCTGACGATGTCGCCGATCATATGCCCTTCGGAAACGGTGATGCGCGGATCAACGACGATATGCGCATCGATCAGCGCGTCCTCGCCCATTTGCCGGGTGCGTAATAAATGAATGCCTTCGACGCCGTCAATGGCGTGAATAGCCGCCCTGATCTCGGCAACCAATGCAGGCGGCAACGAGGTATCGACCAGTTCCTTGATACTCTCAAACACCAGATTCAAACCGATTTTAGCCACCATCAACGCGACTACGACCGCGGCAACGCCATCGGCCATCGGATAACCCATCATCACCGCGCCTATGCCTAATAAAACCACCAGCGATGAAATAGCGTCACTGCGCTGGTGCCAGGCATTGGCCAGCAGTAATTTGGAACGGGTCGTTTTGGCAATGCGCTTGGTGTATTGGTACAGCCATTCGTTAATCAGGATTGACAGCGTCGCAACCCCCAATGACAAGACATCGGGCACCGGCAAATGTTCGGGATCCGCCATGCGCTGCATGACCGACCAAACGATAGCGCCGCCGACCGCGATTAAGCTCCCGCCCAAAATGACCGTAGCAATAGTTTCAAAACGCCGGTGACCGTAAGGATGATCATGATCGGCCTCGCGACTGCCCAATCTGACCGCAATAATCACCAGCAGATCGCTGAGCAGATCCGATAGCGAGTGAATGCCGTCGGCGATCAGCGCCGCTGACTGACAGAGAATGCCGAAGCCGATTTTGATCAGCGTCTGGAGAACATTAATCGCCGCGCCGACATAGCTGGCCCTGGCTTTTAACTTGTCCGTTGTTGCGGCATCTAAAACTTCAGCCATACGCGACAACTCTCAATATAACATCTCGTTCCCACGTGCTACGTGGGAATGCGGTGCTGGACGCGCTGCGTCCCGTATACGCAGACCATGGTCGTGACTCGCGGCGCAGCGCGCCGATACTGCATTCCCACGCGGCGCGTGGGAACGAGAAAAGCTCAGTCATTACCGCCGACTTCCAGGATAATAATGTATTCATGATCGCCCGAAATGGTTTCCAGCACCTTATGCCCATTGATTCGGCACCAGGTCGGAATGTCCTGCATCACGCCGGGATCGGTGCAGATAACCTCCAATTGATCGCCTGCTTTAAGCTGTTTGACTTTATCCTGGGTACGAATAACCGGCAACGGACACAACAGACGACGGGCATTTAGGGTTTCCCTGCTCATACAAACCATTCCTGCGGAATTTCATCCGCGGCAAACGGCTTAACCTGAATAACCCGTTCGGAACCGTCTTTATCGGCAATACTCACATCGACTTGTTCGGCATCGCGCCCTTGTCCGTAGCGGGCGGTAATTCTTGCCGCCAGGAACAAATCATCGGCGGAAGGCGAGCCGTCCACCAACACCAAGGGACCGGCATGGCTGGCGCAATGCAGGGTGATAAATTCTTTTTTGTAACCCTGCATAAAACGACCTTCGCCTTCTTCCCTAGCGACGATGACTTTAAAATTTTGTCCTGGCCTGATATGCCTTCCGACTTTCAGCAGCATCACATCATCCAGATCATATTGCTTGTCGCCGTCACGCGCTTTCCATAGATCGACCAATTTTGCCGAATAGCTGGCATCGGTCAAAAAGCAGCAGCCGCCCGCAGGCTGGGCATATTCATCAAAGCCGAAACCCTCGGCCATCGCCATCTGCGGCTTACGCGAGCGTCCGCTAAAATCGTGCAATTTTTCCCGGTCGACCCAGCCTTCGCGTTCCGGCAGGGTTGCAGGCAGATTCTTGGCGCATAAAGGCCGCAATAACAAATCATCGGCGCCGGATTCTTTGGATATGATCGGCATCGTCGCTTTGCGTTGCGACATCGGACGCTGGCCGATCACTTCGCCGGTAATGATGAAGTCGAAATCGTTTTCCACTATCCATTGCTTGGCCTTGTTGACCATGAAAATCTTGCAATCCAGGCAAGGATTCATGTGCGCGCCGTAGCCGTGTTTGGGGTTGATCAGCACGTCTTTGTATTCTTCGATCACGTCGACGATGTGCAGCTTCATGCCCAGCTGTTCTGCGACCCATAGGGAATTATTGCGTTTAGGCTTGGCCTTGTCATTGGCCCTGATCGCATGGGTGTGGCCTTCCACGCAAAAGCCGGTGAAGAAGTTGATGCCTTCGACATGGACGCCTTGTTCCATGATGGTTTTCGCCGCCAGCATTGAATCCAGCCCGCCGGAAATTAACGCCACTGCTTTTCTTTGTTTACTCATATCACTCAAAAATTGGGAAAATTTGCTTATTATACCGGTTTCGTATCGAATGCAGGGATTGCTGCAAAGTTTTAGCCATTATTGCTCCCCTCGCAATCTTGACTTCCTAAAGATAGTAAAATGATATGCGATATGAAAATAATGCGCGTCGTTTTGGATACTAATATTCTCGTTGCCGCATCCCGCAGCCGAAGCGGCGCTTCGTTTGCCTTGCTGCTGGCCCTGAGAAACAGCCGCTTTAAAGCGCTGGCGCAGTGCCATTGATGCTGGAATACGAAGCCGTGTTGAAACGACCGGAACAACTGACGGCAAACGGACGAACTGCGGCTATGACCGATGCCTTTCTGGATGCCTTATCGCTGTTTATTGAACCCGTTCACCTGCATTACCTTTGGCGACCGCAATTACGCTACCCAGCCGACGAAATGCTACTGGAAACAGCATTAAACAGTCGCGCCGAGGCGCTGGTCACATTGAATATTGCAGATTTTACCCCCGCCAGCCATTTTCGGCTGCCGGTGTTGCCCCCCGGCGCGTTTTTGCGCCGTTTGCAAGAGGAGAAAACCTGATGACCAACTATGCGCTACGTGTCCCCGAATCCCTCTTCGCTTACGCCCGCAAAGTGGCGGAGGAAGAGCAGGTATCGATGAACCAATTTTTCGTTATGGCGATTGCTGAAAAGGTTTCCGCGTTGAAAACCGAGACTTACTTTCGTGAGCGGCAGGCGCGGGGCGAGCTTGACGCCTCCGACTCATGGCTGAATGCCAGTCCTGATGTAGAACCGATGAAAGGTGATGAGTTGATTTGATGTTACAGCGGATCTGATGCGCTTCCACGGGGCGGTGCATGTTGCCCCGCCCGAAACGTTTGACGGTAGTTAGGCATTATATAAACATTAGGGAGCGGGGTTGCAAACCCCGCTCCGCTTGAAGATATGTTTACCCAGCGCCTTGGCGATGGCTTCGAATTGATCAAGACGGGACTGGTCAACAGCCTATCGTCATGTGTCGGATTGCCTCGCGGCTATTCTGGAGAGGCTAACGGTCACTTTTATCGGCATACACATTATCAACAAGCTTCTTAAACCAGATAGGCCGAAAAATCAGTATGTACAAACCTATCGTACCGGTGACGGGAAGTATAGGTATCAACATAAAGACAATAAGAACCAGAGCACATTTGATTCTGGAACCGATGGAGGGCGCTATCATTTCTCTCTCCCGTATCTGTTTTATTGAGATGCTAAAAGCATGTTTATCAATTGCTTAATATAGCCCTGTTTGATTAAATCGCAGACATAAAAAAGCCCGTGAAATAAGTGAAGAACATATACGGGCAACACAGATTACAGCCTGTCATGATGTGGTGGATTGCCTGACGGTGAATCAGCCTTACAGCTTTGGACCGAGGGCAACACGTGGGGCGCAATTCTAACGAGCTCATGGTATACGCAAAGGCTGGCATAAGCATCATTTGCTGCGTAGAGCAGTTGACGGTCGGACAGTGTTTTAGCGGCCCAATTGGAGGTCGTTAGCTTCTTGGATTTTTGCAAGTACTGACCAAGCACAACCGCTACCGCCGCTTGCACGCCAACTTGCTGTTTGTAGCCCAAACGGCGTACAGCTGCGGATAGCTCTATGGTCGGATGAAGCGTAGCGCCAAGTTTGTTGTAGAGTGGGCCGCGGTCTGACTTGAGCCCAAACCCTACCTTTACAATTTTATCCGACCGGATAATCTCGCTGAGAAGTTCATTGCCCGGCAAGTCATCAAGTGTAAACAGAAACGCATACTGCTCGGTGGCGATTTGGACAAGATGGGGGCCGGTTTTCGGTTGATTGGCAACGAAGTTTGGCTTGCTCTCCGTATCGAATCCGACGTGGCTAACTTTGGAGATTTCATCATGCGCAAAAAATAAGTCGTCTGCTGTGCGCACCAAACAAATTTTTTGGAGCGGCAATCCTTCGAACTTTGGCAGTTCGCGAATGGCTTGTTTTGTTGGCCTTTCCAAAAATTGATGGACATTCATATTAAGTGTAACACTTGAGTTTTGCATTTCCGTAGGGCGGTTTTGCCTAGCAAACCGCCACATACGCACAACGCCGATGACAGCCTGTCGCAGTGTGGTGGATTGCCTAACGGCGAATCCACCTTACAGCTTTCATTCCTAAGCCAAAGTTAATCAATCACATCAATGGACGAAATACATGATCTAATCGATCTATTAGCTCCGGTGGAAAAACATCAGAATCCCCTTGCAAAATCCAAGTAATACACTCTAGCGTGAGACAAGCCAGCTCAGACAAGCTCGGGCAAGCATCTTCTACTGTTACATATAGGACTGGGCGATTATTATAAAATGAATGCATATCTCTAATTTGTGGAGTTGATACGTCAGTCACAATCTGTTTATTACGACTTTTTTCGTTTAGCTGAAAGTGCTTACTGGCGTTCGTAATATCGCGCAATACATCAAATAATTTTCGTGCGTTCGCCGGTAGATTCTCACAGCGCTTCCTTGGTTTTTTGAGCCTTAAGTCACTCTTTGGTGATTTTTTTATCCAATCCTCGAACAAATGATAAGCCGTCACGACAAAGTTGAAAGCCTTGTATTCTGCGCGCCCATTATCAAGTTCTTTATAATCCAACTTCAATTTATCCAATAGGTCTTCCGGAGTATTAAGGGGGATACGTGGTGCTGGTAAGGTGGTTGTCATGTATGGTTCCTAATGTAATATTGAATTAGCAAGAAAGGGCCGTAGGCTGGGTTGAATGCAATGAAACCCAGCGTGGTTTGCATCAAATCTGGGTTTCGCGATGCTCTACTCAGCCTACCGCGCTGGAATTGGAAAGCGAGGCTTGATTACGCCGCGCGCAGCATAAAATCGACATGCACCGCATCATAAGGAAAAATCACCTTGCCGCTATCGGTTTTATTCAACAGTCCGCATTGAAACAGCACGGAAACATCGCCATGCACGGCTTTCACATCGCGACCGACCCGACGCGCGACTTCGCGAATAGCCAGTTCTCCAGCACCAGTCATGGCTTTTAATATCTGCCAGCGTTTTAGGGTCATAGTTTTCCACAGCAGTTCCTCAGACTCGAAACTGATACACGCGCCTTGCGGCTGCCCGGATTCAAAAGCTGCCAGAAAGCGTTCGTTGACGGTTTGACGGCTGCTAATGCCGATGGTCACTTCATTCATAGGATTGCCTCCAGTGATCTACGTCTTGCCAAAAGTCGGTTAATAATTGCCCTGGCGTGGTGAAAGGATAGGCGATTTCTTCGCCATTGATGTGTTTATGATCGCCTTTACCGGCTTCGTTGTCGTAGCGCAAAACGCATTGACCGTCTACCACATAGGCCAACCGGTATTTGAACGAATGGCTGCTTCCATCCAACGGCTGCGGAAAGCGCCATACCACCAACTCTACAAAGCTGCACTCGGTTTGAACAACGCGCTCTTTAAGTAATAGATTGGCTTTCATGTTGGACAAAATAACAACACTAAATCATGTTGTCAATAAGTCCAACAAAGGGGCGTAAATCAGTGTTGCAAGCTGGGTTGAACACAATGAAACCCAACATGGTTGGCATCAAATCTGGGTTTCGCGATGCTCTACCCAGCCTACCGCGCTAAAACGAGAATATGTGTTAAGTTCATAGATAATTGTTTTTCTTTGCCGTAGATAAAATCAAATAGGTAATGAATATTTGCAAGACAGTGTATCCCGTGTGGTGGATTGCCTAGCGGCGAATCCACCTTACAGCTTTACTGTCGCTCAAAAGAGTCATGCCAAAAGACAGATCCACCTTCTTTATGCGCTTCTATCCCAGCCTTAATTATTGAATCGAAGTCAATTTCTTTCAGCCGATAAGGTCTATTTGACAACATAAAGTATCCCCAATTCCAATTTGCATCAGGCTTAAAATACTCTCCGTCCAAGTGGAAAACTGAAGCCGTGGCGTAATGTGATCCTTGAACAGCTCGGCCATCATCAATAAATGATAAAATGGCAACTGAAAAATAATCCTTTATAGGATGATTAATGAATCTAAAAAAACCACCATTTCTGAGCATTATTAGCTTTTTACTCCCCGATGGAGTATCAAAATCATATACATCTTCATATATCTGTAAATTAGCAAGGAGTTCTTTACTTGGTCCGTGCGTTAATATTGATTTGGATCTGTATTTAGCATCCCCAAAAAATGAAAATGGTTTAAGAATAGGCTCTAATCCATTAGGTTCAGGATTCTTGCCACTAACTATTTGATTTATCGTTTCAGAAATATTAGGTAAACCAATAACAGTCCAGTTATTGGTTTTTAGCTTTTTTAGCATCAAAAAACCATTTGATCTCGAATCTGCCCAAAGAGATTCGAGCCTTATAATGAACTCCGTTACGCCATCTCCATCCATATCATTTGCTTCAATTTTTTTCGCAATAAGTTCTTCATTTTCTGAAATTGGAATCGTTACCAAAAATTTAAGGGAATAAAATCCTGATCGCCCAACAAGTCTATCTAAAATATTTTGCTCTTGTGGTTCATAAACAGATAGCCATCGGTTTACTATCTTGCCCGAAATTCGAAAGCTACCATATGCAACAATCGATTCTGTCGCATCCATGCCTATCTTATAACTTAAAAAGCTATCGATACTTGCCTCATCAAAATTATTACCAATCGTTCTCTTACCTTCATCTAAAACCATGACAACAAGCTTTTCGCGAATTTTTTCTGACAAAACAGGCTGTGCTGTAGTGCTGAAAACTATTACGGTTATTACAATCCCAATTAAAGATGATACTAAATATGAAATAGCATGTTCACGAAATGAAGAAAGCACTCGCTAAGCTCCTCTTTTTAAAAATAGGGACGGACGATTGAGACAATCAACTTTAGGGCCGTAGGCTGGGTTGAATACAATGAAACCATCAAATCTGGGTTCGCGATGCTCTACCCAGCCTACGGCCCTCAACGCGATAAGGCGTATTAATATATCAAAACCGATTGTGAGCATATCCCTACAAATCACAGAAAATGGGCAATAAAAAACCCGCCAAGCCTTCCGGCTTGCGGGTTTCTATTTGGTTTAGTATTTGGTGGAGGCGGGGGGAATTGAACCCCCGTCCGCAAGCACTCCGCCACAAGGTCTACATGCTTATCCCGCTCTTTTGATTTAGCTAGTGACTACCCGTCGGGCCAAGAAAATCACCAGCGATTCCGTAAGGTTTTAGCGCATCCACACCGGACAGATTTCAGCGCGATCTTATGTAGATGACCTCTGAGCGCCTCTCATACCTAAAAGGTACTAAAAACTCCACCCGCATAAGCACAGATGGTCAGAGGAATGGTGCTGTGTTTAAGCAGCTAAAGCCATTGAGTAGTTTTCGTCATTTGCGAATACTTTAGTTTCAGTAGATTTTACGAGGTGTACTGTCCTCGGCATGCACTCTAGGTTTCGCTACCCACGTCGAAGCCATGTCGCCCCCGTGATGTGTATATTATATGAATTGTCTAAAAATTGTACAATTATTTTTTATAACCAGCATTCATGCGGCTTCCAGGACGGCTATCGTTTGTTTACCAAAGCTAAAAGTGGGGTGACGGCGCCCTCTTTCCGAATCGTATCTCTCCGTTTACCAGAGACAATCGACCCAATCTCCGAAAACTAGCGTCGTCAGTCGCCGGACACTTCATTTCGAATATCGGGACACAATGCGCCCTTAACCGTCGCTATTCCTGATTAGCCAATTACCGATCGGTAATACTACTTATTGCTTCAAGACATTGATTTCTCTAATCTGTTGATATTCCAAATGCAACATCCTCGGTGCGAACCTGTTTACTTTACGGGAGGCTGAGATAATTGCCCACTGTATTTCACATAGAACCCAATTATCTTTGTAAGAGTGGGCTGCCGAAATGACCTGTCAATGCATGCTCGACCGAGCGGCAGCCCAAACGGGGGAATATATATGATAATGAAATTACGGGAGCATAGACGAAACGCCAGGCTCGCCGATCCGGGCGGCGTGGACGAACCCATCCGCTTTGAGTTGTTTAGCGATGAACGGATGGCGCAACATGCCGCCAGTTTAGCGAAAGCGCAAAAAGCCCGGATTATCCCCGGCGGACTCAAACTGATGCCGAGGGTGCGCGAAAATTCCAGGGTGTTATTTGAGGCTTACCAAGCCATAGGCAAGGCGGCGCGCGAGCATCGAGCCATCACACCGGCCGCGGAATGGCTGCTCGACAACTTTCATGTGATTGAAGAGCAGATCAACGACATCAACCTCTATCTGCCCGAAAAATTTTATAAGCAGCTGCCGAAGTTAAGCGACGGTTTTCTTGCCGGTTACCCGCGCGTCTACGGCATTGCCTGGGCGCTGATCGCTCATACCGACAGCCGTTTTTCTCCGGAACAGCTGACGCTTTTCATGCATGCCTACCAGGAAGTCCAGCCGCTCAGTATCGGCGAGCTTTGGGCGCTGCCGATCACGTTGCGTATCGTGATGATCGAGAATTTGCGGCGGCTGGCGTTAAAAGTCATGCGCTCGCAAATCGGGCGACGACTGGCTGACGAGTTCGTCGATCAAGCCGACAGGCTCGATATTCCGCCCCAGACTGCCGTCTTACCCGCTGCGCGTTTCCGCCAAGCCTTTGCGGTCCAGATCGTGCAACGTTTGCACGAGCCGCATCCGGGCCCGGCCCCTGCACTCGATTTCCTGAATGAATGGCTGGCCGAACAAGGCGTCACGCTGGATGAAATCGTACACCGCGAACACGCCGCCCAAATTGCCGCCAACCTGACCGTACGCAATATCATCACCAGTATGCGCGCCATATCGGCGTTCGACTGGCCGCAATTTGTCGAAGATTCAAGCCTGGTCGATCAATGTCTGCGCGCTCACCCCAATTACAGGGCGATGGATTTTCTGACCCGCGACCGCTACCGTCATGCGATTGAGGATCTCGCCAAACGCTCGCCGTATTCCGAAGCGGAAATCGCCCGAAAAGTCATCGACAAGATTGACCGTGTCGCCAAAGAACCGGACGCCGGACCGCAAAGCCGGGAACCGGGCTATTACCTGATCGGCGCAGGCCGCGGCGAGTTCGAACAGGAAGTCGGCTTTCAGCCAACCGCCGGGCAAAAGTTACTGCGCGCTTATGTCGCCCATGCCGCGCCTGCTTATCTGGGCAGTCTGGCCGTAATCACGTTGCTGTTACTGAATCTGCCTTTACACGCCGCTTTCGAAGCCGATTTAGACAGCTTAGCGATTACCCTGATTGCGCTGTTTGCCTTCTTTCCCGCTTCGGATATCGCCACCAGCTTGGTCAACCGCTTCGTCATCTCCGTGGTGCCGCCGCGTCATTTGCCCAGACTTGAGCTGAAAGACGGCATCCACGATGCGTTGCGCACCTTTGTTGTCGTGCCGACCATGTTTATCGACGAAAAGAACGTAAAAAGGCAAGTAGATGAGCTTGAGGTTCACTATTTGTCCAATCCGGTCGGCGATGTTTACTTTGCCCTGCTGTCCGATTGGGTGGATGCGGATCGGGAAACCCTGCCTGAAGATGCGTTGCTGCTCAACATCGCCATTTCCGGAGTGGATGCGCTTAACGCCAAGTACGGGAAACAGCGTTTTTTCCTGTATCACCGCAAACGCCGCTGGAACCCAAGCGAGAACAAATGGATGGGATGGGAGCGCAAGCGCGGCAAGCTGCATGAGTTTAATCGACTGCTGCGCGGCGCTGCGGACACTTCTTTTATGCCGATTCATGGACAACCTGCGTTTGCGCCGCCGGAGGTTCGCTATGTCATTACCCTGGATGCCGACACCAAATTGCCTATCGGCGCCGTGCAGCAGTTGGTGGGCACCGCCGCCCATCCGCTCAATCGGCCTGTTCTCGACCCGGTCAGCCACTGTGTCGTTAGCGGCTACAGCATCCTACAGCCCAGGGTCACAGCGACGCTGCCGCAACGGCGCGAACATTCGCTGTTTCATCAGCTTTTTTCCGGCGCGTGCGGCGTGGACGCCTATTCAACCTCCGTGTCCGAAGTGTATCAGGACCTGTTCGGGCTAGGAACTTACAGCGGCAAGGGCTTGTATGAAGTCGATTCATTTGAGGCCGCTTTGGCCGGACGCGTTCCGGAAAACGCCCTGCTCAGTCATGATTTATTCGAGAGCGTGTTCGCCCGCTGTGCGTTTGTCAGCGATATTGAATTGTATGAAGAATTCCCGTCCCATACCGAAGTTGCCGCGTCCCGCTCGCACCGTTGGGCGCGTGGCGACTGGCAATTATTGCCGTGGATTTTCAGCCCGCTCGGCAAAGGCATGCCGCTGATCGGGCGCTGGAAAATGATCGATAACTTACGCCGGACTTTTTCAGCGCCGGGCTCCTTTTTTACCCTGCTGGCAGCCTGGGCGATTCCGGGTGCGCCGGTTGCGATATTGATGGGATTGACCTTAACAGCGTTGGCTTTTCCCGCCTTCCTGACCATCGCCGGGGGCATGAAGCTTCGCCCCGACGTTGCGTTGCGCAGCCAGTTGCGCGTCATCGCGGAAAACGCGTTACTGGGCTTAAGCAACAGCCTGATTACATTGACGCTGCTGGCGCAACAGGCCTGGCTGATGACCGATGCCATCGTCAGCACTTTGGTGCGGCTGTTTATCACCAAACGGGAATTGCTCACCTGGGTCACCGCGTTACAAGTCAAGGCCGCGGCGGGACACTCGATAAAGAGCCTGATCAAACCCGTGATTAGCCTGAGTATCGTGGTAGTTGGCGCAGGCTTGGTCGTGCTGCTGTTCAATCCCGCTACGCTCGAAATTGCCGCGCCGTTGCTGCTGCTGTGGTTGCTGTCGCCGATCATTGCCCACATCCTGAGTTTGCCGCCGAAACCCGATCCGACCGACTCGTTACTCCCTGAAGATGCGTTGCAGCTACGGCAAGTCGCCAGGCGCACCTGGCGGTTTTTTACCGCCTTTGTAACGGAACAGGAAAACTATCTGCCCCCGGATAACTTCCAGGAAGACCCCGTAGCCGAGATCGCTCATCGCAGCTCGCCGACAAACTTCGGCCTTTACCTGTTATCGGTACTCGCCGCGCACGATTTCGGCTGGCTGGGTCTCATCGACACCGTTGACCGGCTGGAAGCGACTTTAGGCACGCTGAACAAGATGCCGCGGCTGCACGGGCATTTTTATAACTGGTACGACACCCGCACCTTGCATACCCTGGAACCCAAGTATGTATCGACCGTGGACAGCGGCAATTTGGCGGCCCATCTGCTGGTGCTTGCCGAGGGATGCAGAGATTTGACCAAGCGACCGTACCCGTTAGCCACCGTGTTAAACGGCATTGCCGATACCCATAGACAGCTTGTATCGGCGCTTGCCAACACCAACGACGACCGGCGCATGCTGATGGTTCCCCGAGAAGAGCTGCAAAAAAAATCGGACAAGCTGGGCGTTTTTTTGGCGTCCAACCCCGTTACTCATCATGACTGGGTCAGCTTGTGGCAACGCATGATTCCCTGCGTCGACAACCTACTGGATCTGGCCCGCGCTTACGCCGCCGAACGCGACGAACTGACCGATAACAGCGAAGTGCTGGCCTGGGCTACGCTGCTGCACAATGACCTCCACTCCCACCAGCGCGACATGGAAAGTTTCGGCTCATCGATCCATTTCAAACTTCCCCTTGACGGCGACTCGCAGCCGGAAGCCCAGCAGTGGAAAACGCTGAGCCAACGGATCAATACGCTGGCGGAACTCGCCCATCAATTGTTCGTCGACATGGATTTCCGGTTTCTCTATGACGCTAACCGGCACTTGTTTTCGCTGGGGTATCGCGTTGAAAAAGGCGTTATCGACGACAGCTACTACGACCTGCTCGCCTCGGAAGCGCGACTGACCAGCCTTATCGCTATCGCCAAGCGCGAAGTGCCGAGCACACACTGGTTCCACTTGGGGCGTCGGCTGACGCGGACCTCGAACGGCGCCGTGCTGCTGTCCTGGTCCGGCTCGATGTTTGAATACCTGATGCCTGCGCTGGTGACCTATACGCCGTGCTACAGCATGCTCGACCAAACCTGCCGCCTAGCCGTGCAAAGCCAGATCGAATACGGCGAAGAGCGCGGCGTGCCGTGGGGCGTATCCGAATCGGCGTTTAACGGCCGCGACCGTTGGTTTACTTATCAATACTCCGCTTTCGGCGTACCCGGTCTGGGCATGAAGCGAGGGCTCGCCTATGACTTGGTCATTGCCCCCTATGCCACGGCCTTGGCGTCGATGTACCACGCCCATGCCGCGGCGCTGAATTTCGAACGCCTGAAAAAGCTCGGCGCGTTGGGTCGTTACGGCTTTTTCGAAGCGCTCGATTTCACGCCGTCGCGACTTGCGGAAGACCAAAAAGTGGCCTTTGTGCGCTGCTACATGGCGCATCATCAAGGCATGTCGTTGGTGGCTTTGGCTAATGTCATGCACGATGGCGTTATGCGCCATCGCTTCCATCGCACGCCGATGATTCAAGGCGCTGAACTGCTGTTGCAGGAGCGGGTTCCGTACGGCTTTGACAGCGGCATTCCCGACTTCACCCAAGCCGAAGCTGAAGTCAAAGAAATCATCCAACTGCCGATACGCCGCCTGCTGTCGCCGATGTCCCTGACACCCTCGGCGCATTTGCTTTCCAACGGCCGTTACGGGGTGATGGTCACCGCCGCCGGCTCAGGTTACAGCGTTTGCGAAAAGCTGGCGGTCACCCGCTGGCGCGAAGATGTGACGCGCGATTGCTGGGGCAGTTATATTTATTTGCGCGATTTGGCCGAAGGCAGGATCTGGTCGGCCGGGTACCAGCCGACTACGGCGGTTCCCGATCAATACGAGGTGGTTTTTCTCGAAGACCGGGTCCGTATCTCCCGCGAAGACGGCGCCATCGCCAGTCGCCTGGAGATCATTGTCTCGCCTGAAGATGACGCGGAAATCAGGTGTTTGAGCTTAACCAATAACGGCACGCATGCCCGGGAAATTGAGGTGACCTCCTACTCGGAAATTGTGCTGGCCTCGCCTATGGCTGACAACGCGCATCCCGCGTTCTCGAATTTGTTCATACAGACCGAATACTTCCCGCAGGCCTGCGGACTGATCGCGCAACGACGGCCTCGGGCCGCCAATGATCCGCAAATTTGGGCGGCTCATGTGCTGGCATCCGGCAGCATCGGTACAGGACTCCAATACGAAACCGACCGGATGCGTTTTATCGGCCGCGGACAAACCCTGCGCGCACCGGCTTCCGTGATCGATGGCCGCCCGCTCAGCAATACGGTCGGCGCAGTGCTTGACCCTATTTTCAGCCTGCGCACGCGAGTCTGCATCGAACCCGGCGCGACTGTCCACGTAACCTTTACCACGCTGGTTGCCCCGTCGCGTCAGGCGGTTGAAGACTTGGCCGACAAATATCACAACGCGGCCACTTTCGACCGGGTTTCCGATCTTGCCTGGACGCATGCGCATATCCAATTGCGTCATCTGCGCATCAAGCCTGACGAAGCCCAGTTGTTTCAAGCCCTGGCTAACCGCTTGCTGTACGCCGATTCGTCGCTGCGGGCCGATAGCAAGCTTATGCCCCTGAACCGCTTGAATGTCACCGGTTTATGGCGGTTTAGCATTTCCGGCGACAGGCCCATTGTATTGCTGAGGGTCACCTCGACAGAAGATCGGACGATTGTCGATCAATTGCTGCGCGCCCACGAATATTGGCGCATGAAGCGCTTATCCGTCGACTTGGTGATCCTCAATGAAAAAGAAATCACCTACGCCAATGAGTTGCAGACTTTAATGGAAGGCATGGTTCGGGAAAACCAGGCTTTTGCGGCTATCCATGAGTACGGCGGACACGGCGATGTTTTTGTGCTGCGCGGCGACCAACTCTCGGAGGAGGAGCGCGTGCTATTGCAAACCACGGCGCGCACCGTGCTGTTGAGCAACCGCGGCACCCTGGCCGAACAACTGATGAGGCATCCCAAGCCCATACCGAAATTTATCGAACCCAAAACCGTGTCGGCAACCGGTTCCGACGGGAGCGCCCCGTCCATCGTCCCTGCCGATCTCGAATATTTCAACGGTCTGGGCGGGTTTGCCGAGGACGGGCGCGAATATGCGATCGTGCTGGGCAAGGGCCAATGGACGCCGGCGCCCTGGATTAACGTGATTGCCAATGCCGAATTCGGTTTTACCGTCTCGGAGCTGGGCAGCGGTTATACCTGGAGCCTTAACAGCCGTCTGAACCAGTTGACGCCTTGGTCGAACGATCCGGTCAGCGATGCCCCCGGCGAAATATTTTATTTGCATGACGACGAGACCGGCGATTTATGGAGCCCGACTGCGTTGCCGATCCGCGTCGATAACACCAGTTATGTGGTTCGCCACGGCCAGGGCTACAGTCGTTTCGAGCATACCTCTCACGGTATTCACAGCGAACTGCTGCAATTTGTAAGCTCGGACGACCCGGTCAAAATTTCAGTTTTAACCTTGAAAAACACATCCGGCCGCCCCCGTAAATTAACGGTTGCCGCCTACGTCGAATGGGTGCTCGGCGCTTCGCGCACCGCCACCGCGCCTTATGTCGTCACCGAGCTGGATCAGGCAACCGGCGCCCTGTTGGCCTACAACAGCCTGGACGTGGACTTTGGCCGGCGCATTGCTTTTGCCGATATGGCCGGTTTGCAAACAGGATGGACCTGCAATAGAACTGAGTTTATCGGCCGTAACGGCAGCCTGGATGCGCCGGTAGCCTTGCGTCAAGCCAAAGCGCTTAAAAACCGCGTTGGCGCGGGGCTCGATCCGTGCGCGGCATTGACCACGCAGATCGAACTTGCCGCCAATGAAAGCATCGAGATTGTGTTCCTGTTAGGCCAAGGCAGCGACCGCGATCATGCAAGCGAGCTGGTCCGGCGTTATCGAGCCGCGGATATGCAGCTTACCTTTGCCGCCGTGAAGCAATCATGGTCGCGGACGCTCGGGAAAGTTCAGGTCAATACACCGGACAGGGCGCTGGACTTGATGTTGAACGGCTGGCTGCTGTATCAAACCCTGAGCTGTCGAATGTGGGCGCGAGCCGCCTTTTACCAGGCTGGCGGGGCCTTCGGCTTTCGCGATCAATTACAGGACAGCATGGCGCTTGCGGTCGCCCGGCCCGATCTGGTCCGCGCACATCTGGTCCGCGCGGCGGGGCATCAATTTGTCGAGGGCGATGTGCAGCATTGGTGGCATCCGCCGTCCAATCGCGGGGTGCGCACCCATTTCTCCGACGACCTTATCTGGCTGCCGTATGTGACATCCCACTACGTCAAAGTGAGCGGCGACAGCGCCGTACTCGACGAGATGCTACCGTTCCTGGAAGGGCCGATACTCACGCAGGAACAGGAAGACTCCTATTTCGAGCCGACTGAATCGGCGCAACAAGCCAGCCTGTTCGAGCACTGCGCGCGAACGCTGGATTTGAGTTTAAAAGTCGGAGTACACGGTTTGCCGCTGATGGGTTGCGGCGACTGGAACGACGGCATGAACCGGGTTGGTCACCTGGGCAAAGGCGAGAGCGTCTGGCTGGCCTGGTTCCTGATCGCGACCTTGTCGGAATTTGCCGATCTGGCCCAAGCGCGCGGCGACACTGAACACGCCGTAGCTTGGCGCGCACATGCGGCCAAACTGCAAACGGCGGTGGAAGCGGAAGGCTGGGATGAGTCCTGGTACCGGCGCGCCTATTTCGATGACGGTACGCCGCTGGGATCGGCCTCCAACACCGAATGCCGCATCGATTCGCTGGCCCAGAGTTGGGGCGTCATTTCCGGCGCCGCCGACCCCGAGCGGGCGCGGCTGGCGATGAACTCGGTTCGGGAATACCTGATCCAATACGGCGATGATCTGGTCTTGCTGTTTACGCCGCCCTTCGATAAAACACCGCTGGACCCCGGTTACATCAAGGGCTACTTGCCGGGCGTACGGGAAAACGGCGGCCAATATACCCATGCCGCGGTGTGGTGCGTTATCGCCTACGCGATGCTCGGCGACGGCGATCAGGCGGCGGAACTCCTGCACATGCTGAACCCGATTAATCGCACATCTAACCGGACCGGCGTTTATGCCTACAAAGTCGAGCCGTATGTGATAGCGGCGGACATCTATGCCGTACCGCCCCATGTGCGGCGCGGCGGTTGGACCTGGTACACCGGCGCTGCGGGATGGTTTTACCGCGCCGGTCTGGAATGGATGCTGGGCTTGAATATCCGCGCCGGCAACATGCATTTCAATCCTTGTATTCCGCGTGAATGGCGCAGTTACACTTTACGTTACCGGCACGAAGAAACTTGCTATGACATTACCGTCAATAATCCCAACGGCGTGTCGAAGGGCGTGGTGTCGATTGAATTGGACGGCGTGCCGCAATTAGGAGAAGACGGTATTCCACTACTACAGGATGAAAAGAAGCATCAGGTATTGGTGCTGATGGGGTAACGCGGTTGCCCCATAAGTGCCTGAATATAAGTTTCCAGCTCTTGTTTAAAGCCGGAGTGCAGGCTTTGCCTGCTTTGCAAGCAGAGCTTGCACTCCAATATACTCGAAAACTTTAGCTCGATTACTTAACGCCATTAACCGCAGCCGAGCCGGTTTTCGTCGCTCATCTGCGGTGAAACGCAATTGAACAAGTAAAGCCCTATCAAACCTCGCAAATATCACTTTGTTCTCTCAATGATATTTGCAATTCCATTTCGCATGACTCAAACTCTAGCGCTATAGTGTAGGTGATTCGCTTTATTGTTAATCGAGTTTCAGCGAATCGCCTTGACCGACTTATAAGGCCAAATCTTTGTAACGCCTCGATATACCTAAGATTTACCTTAATTATCAACGTCGCTAATTTGTATGTTTGGGTTTTAACCCCGGTTGAAAGCGTTAATGGACACTATCAATTCGACGATCTCCTAGCAAGGCTCTTTCAACAGTCTTTTACCCTATGCGTTTTTCCACTCTTTTTAATCTATTTGTGATTGCGTTGTCGATTGCGATATCCGCAGAAGCGGCCGAGGATACCGATAGCGCTTATCGACTGGGTAGCGGTTACGCTGTAAACAAAACCGGGCTTCGTATTGGCGGCTATGCCAATGCGCTAATAGGTGCGCCACGCGCCGCTCCCTGGCATTTCGAGGTTACTGATCTCAGCCTGTTTCTGACCTGGGACAATGGCTCAAGACTGCGTTTTTTCTCGGAACTGGAAGCCGGCGATGTTCTGCGTGCGGGCGAACATCAATCGCTGGAAACGCAAAATGCCCATTTTGAATTTGAAAGGTTTTATATCGACGGCCTGGTGAACAACAACCTGACTGTACGGCTCGGTAAATTTCTTACCCCTATCGGTCAATGGAACCTAATCCATGCAGCTCCTCTGGTTTGGACCACCTCACGCCCTGTAGCGACTGAGAACTCATTTTCGACCCATGCTTCAGGGCTCATGCTGCACGGCTCTGCGTTATTTGCTAACCGTCAACTTGAATATAGCGTATACGGCGACGTCACTAACAGCATAGACCCGCACCGTTCAAAAGAGCCTTTTGATAATGCAGTGGGGGGACAATTACGTTACTTGCTCAGCGATACCCTGCAAATAGGCGCTTCTTTTGCCAATTTCACGCTGACTAACCTGCAATCGAGCCGTTATTATTTGTCAGGGCTCGATGCTATGTGGTCTTATCAAAAATTTGAACTGAGCAGCGAAATAATTTATCGCACTAGCGACCACGCCAATATAAAAAACACTTGGCAAGGTTTCGCTCAAAGCGTGATTCCTCTTTTTAGCCAGCGTTGGTTTGTCGTAGGGCGTTACGAATTCTTTGACCAATCGCAGGATACAACAGGGCAAGTTGGTGTGTTAGGGCTTGCTTACAGGCCTTTACCGCCTATTGTATGGAAGTTGGAATATCGAATGGGGACTCACAATGAGATATTAGCCCCGGACGGTCTATCAGCGTCTTTTGCGATACTGTTCTAACGGCTATGCGCATAGTTTATCCGCTGCTTGTCGTTATGTTATTCGTCTGGTTGCCTGCACGCGCTATCGAACCTTTAGCGGTTATAACAGCTACGGCCAACCCGCTGGATACGCTTTCGTTTGATGACTTAAAGCTCATTTACCTGCGTAAAAGCCAAATGGACTCGGAAGGAAATCGCTGGATTCCATTGAGCTTGCCGGTCACGGACCCCATTCGGCGCAATTTTTCACTGACGCTTTTCTCAATGCTGCCGGAAGAACAGCAAGACTATTGGAATATCCAATATTTCAACGGCATTACTCCTCCTAAAGTAATGGCTTCTGAAGAAGCCGTGCTACGTTTTGTATCCTCAACCACCGGTTCGATCGGTTATATCCGCAAGCAAAAAGTGGATAACCGGGTAAAAGTACTGTTGCTCATTACGCCGTCCGCCGATAAATAATCGAACTGTTCATCGATAGCTGTTTTCATACCAAAATTGCAGACGTTATTTGCGTGGACTGCAAAAACAAGTATTTAATTTCTCCCCATGCTGACATAAAAACCAATAAATTCAACATATTAAAACATGGCACAAACAGTGCTTATGTTGATTATGAATAAGCGGCAATCTGCTTTACTGTAACGATATAAATCACACTGGAGATAACAACATGAGTTCAAATAAATCTAAAGAGCACGACGACGAGCGCAGCTCTCTTGATCAGCACATAGAAGAAAGCCGGACAGACTCTGACGGTTACGAAGACCACTACACAGCAGTAGCAAACCATGAGGCTCACGGTAATGAGCTGCATGGCAGTGTAGCAAGAGGCGGTAGCAGCGATGATTTGTTGTATGGTAGCGAACTTAATGATGTGCTTGACGGAAGAGACGGCAATACCGACAAAGGCGAAAATCATCTTAACGGCGGTGTTGGCGATGATATTTTAGTTGCGGGCGGCAGTAAAACCAGTCACCTGGATCAATTTCTTGCTAACCATCAAGATGTATTGAACATCGTAACGACGAATCAAAAATGGGGCAGTGTCGCTTCTATTGCAAACAATGTTACTGATGACACCGGGGGCGGCGTTCATAACATTTTCGACATTCATAGTAATAGCGGTGATGACAAAATTTTCAACTTTCATGCGACAACCGACAAAATCCAGCTTGATCGTGAACTTAATGGCTCTGACATTAGAGATATAGACAGCCTACTCCATCATATTCAAACCTCCGAAAACGATTTGAGCATTGATCTTGGCGGCGGAAACACAATAACCCTAGTAGGTGTTGATATTGCAGGATTGAGTGCAAACAACATTGCCTGGGCGTAAATAAAAAAGCGTTGTCCATGCCGGGGCATTGAGGTACGCAGAATTCGTTTGATTGTGCATGATGAGTGACGGCCTTTATAATGATTCATGCATATTCACCGGATATTATTAATCTCTTTTCTTTTACTGCTGCTGTTAGCCACAGTGCCTATAGTCGCGCTGTCCTTTTACGCATCAAGGCTTGCTTTAGAAGCGGAAATCGGGCGAAGTCTTAAAAATGACGCTGCCATGTTGATGGAACAAATCGACATGTTAATCTTTGAACGCTTACAAAATGTTCATTCCTGGAGTCATCTGGATATTATTCAAGAAGGCCGCATCGGTGATATAGACAAACGTCTGGCTCAGTTTCTAGGGGAGTTGGAACACGGTTATCCGGGGGTATACCGAAACCTGTTTTATCTAAATAACGAAAACCGGATTGTCGCCGCCGGTGACCCGACATTGATCAAACGCCCCTTTCAACCGCAAGCAGACTGGCTACGTGCGCAAGTGCCGCAAGGTGAAGTCCTTCTGGAAATCTTGCAGTTACAACCGCCTTATGAGCAGGCGGATTTGTTAATCCATGCACCCGTACATGATAACTATGCGGCCGGAGACATTGGACAACTTTATGGCGTATTCGATCTTCGGCAAATTTTCCGCTTGTTCGATCAGGCCAGTCACTCCGACTCAGGCGAACGCTTCGTCATTTTGCTCGACGCCGAAGGTCGGGCAATAGCCTCATCTGCAACAGCGCGCGCCCAAAAGCTGCTGTTGAGCGATACCTTTGCAAGCTGGAGACTTCATGAACAAAACGGCATCGCCGTCCATACCGGCAAACCGCTGACCGATTCATCGGTATTGGTCGGATATGCTGTTTCCAAAGGCTATCAAGGCTACGCGAATATGGGCTGGTCATTGCTGGTTATTCAATCGACCCAACAAGCATTCCAACCCATATGGGCCTTATGGTGGCTGTTTTTCGGCGCTTTTATCGCCACTGCTTTGATCGCCAGCGGCGTCGCTCAATGGGTAGCCGGACGTGTCGCCAAACCCTTGCTGGATTTAACGGCTTGGGTTCAATGTTTTCAAAAGTCATCGGACTGTATAAGTCCCACAGTATCCGGCGCACAGGAAGTACGCGAATTGAGTTTAGCCTTCGGCCAACTCATCGAGGATTTAGAGCGCTCCCGTCAACAGGTTGTCCATGCCGCTAAATTAGCCGTCGTCGGTGAAATGGCCGCCATCATGGCTCATGAAGTACGCACCCCGCTAGGCATTTTGCAAACCACCGCACAAATGTTGCAATGGGAAACAGCGCTCAGCCCTGAAGGCCTGGAAATGACTCAAATGATTGTTGATGAAAGCGCCCGGCTCAACCGTTTGATTTCTACATTGCTCGACTGCGCTCGTCCGCGCCAGCCCAATATGATGCAGCAAGACCTGCATAAAATCATAGCGCGAGTTTTTGATCTGCTTGCCTCGCAGGCGCAAAAAAAGTCTATAGAGATTGATTGGCTAATGCCGCAAAATACCGCGATCATCGAATGCGATCAGGAATTATTGGTGCAGGTTTTTCTGAACCTGATCCTGAATGCCATTCAAATCGTTCCGGCAGGCGGCCGAATACGGGTACGTACAGAGGGTTCAAACGGCGAATCTGTAAAAATATTCGTAGAAGACAACGGCCCCGGTATTCCACCGGAAAACTGCGCGCGCTTGTTCGATCCTTTTTTTACTACTCGAGAAGGTGGCATCGGCCTAGGTTTAACCGTCACCCAGCAAATTATCTGCATCCACGGAGGTCATCTTGCTGCGGGCAAAAGCGAGTTGGGCGGCGCGTGCTTTACACTGGTTTTACCCTTTTCTCAGGAACAAAAAATATGCTGAACGGATCGCGTGTTCTGGTAGCCGACGATGAGCCCAATGCGCGGCGCTTACTGGAAATTTTATTGCGTAAACTCGGTTGCGAAGTGTTTTCTGCGCCTGACGGCAAAGCCGCGCTGGAACTGTTGCTCAAAACGCCTATGGATTTATTGATCACCGATCTCAACATGCCGGGTATGAGCGGATTGGAATTATTAGCCGCCATGCGTAGCAACGGTCACACCCTCCCTGTTATTGTCGTGACCGCTTACGGCACTGTCGAAAACGCAGTTGCCGCAATGAAGTTGGGCGCCTTTGACTTTATTATCAGGCCGCTGGATGTCGAGCAAGTGGAAATGGTTATTCGCCGCGCGCTTGATGTCCGAAGAGTCCATCAGGAAAACGAATTCCTCCGCGATGAAATGAACAAAGACTGGGGCGAATTCATCGGCCAATGTCAGGCTATGCAGACAATTTATGAGCTGATCCGACAAGCCGGACCCAGTAAGGCCAGTATTTTTATTATTGGCGAAACCGGCACCGGAAAAGAGTTGGTCGCACGCGCCATTCATAGCAATTCAGGGCGTAGCGGCTTATTCGTGCCAATCAACTGCGCCGCGATTCCTGCCGATATTCTGGAAAGCGAGTTATTCGGTTATGTGCGAGGGGCTTTCACCGGCGCCCACAAAGACCGGGTTGGTAAGTTTGAATTGGCTCATCAGGGCACCTTGTTTCTTGATGAAATTACCGAGATGCCCCCTTCCCTTCAAGCTAAACTGCTGCGAGTGCTCCAGGAAAACCGCATTGACCGCTTGGGCAGTAATCACAGTATTGAAATCGATATCCGCATTATCGCCGCAACCAACCGTGATCCGCTCGGTGCTGTTCGAGAGGGTCGTTTGCGCGAAGACCTTTACTATCGTATTAATGTTTTAGGCATTCAGTTACCGCCTTTGCGGGAACGGCCGGAAGACATTCCTTTATTGGCACGCCATTTTCTAAAGCACTATCGAAAATCGCTGGGCGGCGGTTCTTTTAATCTGCCTGATGAAGTCGCTCAGGCATTAATAGCCTATGCCTGGCCTGGCAATGTACGCGAACTGGAGAACATGATGGAACGAGCGGTGGTTCTAAGCCAGGGCAAAGAAATCGGCATCAGGCATTTGCCGCAGGAAATACAGTTAAAAGAACTCCCGATAATATTAGCGTCTGCCGACAATGATGATGAAGATATGGATATGGAAGCTGGGGTGGCAAAACTGGAAAAAAGATTATTGAATAAAGCCCTTAACCAATCGTCCGGCAATAAGGCAAAAGCGGCGCGTCTTCTAAAAATAAGTGAACGCACACTTTGGTATAAGCTCAGCAAATATGGATTAAAAACCGGAATGAATTGAACTTCTGACTCTTCCTCGTCAAATGAGAATTAGCCTGACGCCAACAGCTTTTCAAATTCATCCGCGGCCACCGGTTTCGAAAACAAATAGCCTTGTCCGTAATCGCAACCGGCTGCCATCAGTAAATCGCACTGCTCCTGCGTTTCTATGCCTTCTGCGATGACCTTGATGCCCAGTTTATGCGCCATCACGATGATCGCTTCGCACAACGCCAGATCATTGGCATCAGGGCTGAGGTTGCGGGTGAACGACTGGTCAATCTTGAGATAATCGATGTCGAATTTTTTCAGATAGGATAATGAAGAATATCCTGTGCCGAAATCATCCAGCGATACCTGAATACCGGCATCGCGAAAAGCCAGCAGTTGCCCGGTAATTAAAGCCCCGGCATCCATCAGCAAGCCCTCGGTAATTTCAATAACCACGCTTTCCCCAGGCAAGCCGAGTTCCCGTAAATGCTCGAACCAGGCCAGATGGCCATTGCCCTCTTTTTGAAACTGCACCGGCGATTTGTTAATGCTGACCTGGAACTGCTCGTGGTGTTTGATACGCCATTGCGCCGCCTGTTGCGCCGCCTCGCGAAACACCCAGTCGCCGATGTCGATGATCATGCCGGTTGCTTCGGCGACCGGGATAAAATCGGCCGGGCTGATCAAACCGCGGGTCGGATGCTGCCAGCGAATCAGCGCCTCTGCTTTATGGATGGAACCGGTGCTCAGTTCCACAATCGGCTGGTAAGCCAGCCGGAACTGGCGTTCAACCAGTGCATTGCGCAGGTCGTTGATCAGCCGCATTCGGGTCAGCGCGGCTTCCTGCATTGAAATGGTAAAGTAGTGGCGGCAGTTGCGGCCCTGATCCTTTGCGGCATACATGGCCTGATCGGCATTTTTTATCAGCACGTCGATGTCATCGGTATCTTCAGGATATAAGGTGATGCCGATACTGACCGATACATAGGCAATTTCGCCCGCCAGCTCGAACGGTTTGGTCAGTTGGTTCAGAATGTCCTGGGCAAGACGCTCAATACTGTCCTGCTCTTGCAATTCAGCCACGATAATAGTGAATTCATCGCCGCCCAGACGCGCGACGGTGTCGGTATTGCGTACGCAATTAAGCAGGCGTTGCGCCATTTCCTTGAGCAGCAGGTCGCCTTTGCAATGGCCCAGCGTATCGTTAACATCCTTGAAATGATCGAGATCGAGAAACAGCAATGCCAGCGGCAGGCCCACTCGCCGGGATTTCTTCATTTCCTGCGCCAAGCGCTCGTAAAACATGTGCCGGTTGGGCAATCCGGTCAACGAGTCGAAGTTAGCCTGCTGCCAGATGGTCTGTTCCGCATGTTTCTGGTCGGTAATATCCGAGAACGTCGCGACCCGGTGCCGCACCTTGTTTTGGTCGTCGTAAACGGTGTTAATCGTCAACCATTCAAGGTATGTTTCGCCGCTCTTGCGCCGGTTCCATATTTCGCCCTGCCAATGCCCTGTCGTTTCCAGTGCATGCCACATGATCTGGTAGAACGCTTCGTTTTGGTGTCCCGACTTGAGCAGCGTTGTCGATTGACCGACAGCCTCCTGCAATGAATAACCGGTCAGCTCGGTAAAGGCCGGGTTGACGGTGACAATCCGGTTGTCGGCGTCGGCCACCATGATGGCTTCGCCAATCGCCTGATAAACCAGGTTCGCGAGTTTCAATTTCTCTTCATTGCCTTTGCGTTCGGTAATATCGATGAGTATCACCCGACAAGTCTGGTCGTCATCGTTGGCAATGGCTTCGAACTGTATAATCAGGGTTTGGCTCCGGTCGGCAGGCAGCAGGGTCAGCTCGCAGCTTTGCGCCGCTTTGCCGTCAAATACGCCGTCCAGGAAATCGTTGAACACGGGCAGGGAATCAACGCTGATAAAGCTTGAAAAGCGTTGCTGTTTTAGCTGCGAACGGAATATTCCCAACTGTCTGGCAGCCCTGAGATTGATCTGCCGGATAGTGCCGTCGCGCTCCAGAGTAAGATAGCCGACCGGCGCCATGTCGTAGAGTTCTGTGTAACGTTCAAGGCTCGCTTCCGCTTCAGTCTGCGCTATCAGCAATTCCTCATTTTGCATTTCCAGCTCGATCTGGTGGACCTGTAATTCGTGCAACAGTTTTTTTGCGTCCATTTCAATGTCGGCTGCGTTTGACTGTTGTTGGGAGAGCCGTTGATTGGCGTGTCGGCGCAGCTTGTCGGCATCGGTAAATTGTTTGTTTATTTTTGTCACGCGCTATCTCCGTACATCGTGAATATCCCATCTTTATGAAGGGTATTATAAACTGATGTCAGTCGCGCTAAGGAGTTTTTAGCGCGAAGCAAACCAGAGTCCGTAGAGATCGGGCTAGCGATAGCGTAATCCGATCTACGCTTTTACAAATAAATTCCGGGGGTGGATTTATTATCCGCGTCCGAATTTTCCTGCCGCACCGTGCCGCCTTTCTGCTTATGGTGCGTAATAACCGTGCGAATAGCGACGTACTGATAGGGTTTGCCTTTCGCGTTTAAAAAAGGAACGATGGTGGTGTCCACCCAATAAAGAGAACCGTCTTTGGCGCGATTACGGATCTCCCCCTTCCAGATATGCCCGTGGGCAATGGTTTGCCACAACTTGCGCATGAACTCCTTGGGATGATAGCCCGAATTGATGATGCGGTGGTCCTGTCCGAGCAGTTCTTCGCGGGAATACTTGGAGATCGCGCAAAACTTGTCATTGACATAGGTGATCTCGCCTTTCCGGTCGGTAATCGCCACGATCGCGTGTTCATTCAGCGCCAGCTCAAGGTTTTTGGCAAGACTGATGTCGACAAAGGTGATCACCACGCCGTCTATTATATTGTCCATGGTGCGATAAGGCATGATGCGCACATCAAACCAGCGTCCGTCATGAGTCTGGATTTGTTTATCCGAAACCACCAGCGTACGCAACACATCTATTGCATCCTGCTGAAGCAGAGGATAGTTCAAATCGGTGACGATGTCCGACAGCGGCCGCCCCTCGTCTTGCGGCAACAGCCTGAATATTTGCGAGGTATGGGCGGTAAAGCGCCGCAGATGCAATTTGTTGTTGAGAAATACCGTGGCGATTTCGGTGCTGTTCAGCAGGTTCTGCATGTCGTTGTTGACCCATTGCAGCGCATCGAGCTTGGCTTGCAGCTCCGCGTTCACGGTCAGCATTTCCTCGTTCACCGACTGCATTTCTTCCTTGGAAATGAGCATTTCCTGATTTGCAAACTGGCACTCTTCATGACTGGCTTTGAGTTCTTCCTGCAAAAACTGTATTTCATCGCGTAAGGTTTGTATTTCCAAGCGGGCCTGTTGCTGTGCCTCGGGCTGCGTCGGATTGGCGCTGCGTTTACGGATGCGGGCGGTCGCGACATCGGTAAACACGATGATGACCTTGCCGCGCAATGCCTGCACCTGCTCGATCGCCTGCACGATCACATTGACCGTATGCGTGCCGCTTTCGCCGGTTATTTGCAAGCCGTTCAGGTGTAGCGCGGTTAATTGCTGCAAGGCCAGGCGGATCGCCCCCGTCAGCGCCTGACGCAAGCCTTCGCGCGCCATCGCATGGATATTCAGGTTGGCTTTACCGGCGGAAGGTTCCAGATATTTGCCGGTGTGGCCGCTAAAATACAGGATGTCGCCCTCGGCGTTAACCAGCACCGCTGCCGGGGCGTAATGATCAAGCAGCAATTGATCCATCAGTTGTTGCAGATTGACAGGCAGGCAGGCGTTATCGACGGTCTGCCTGACCGCAGGCGCGGCGGTAAAATATTTATGCGGAAAACTCACTTCAGGCTTCGGCAAAGGGTTGTCAATACGCCGGTAGAGCCTCACCTTGGTCTTGATCGGTGTAAACAGATAGCCGAAATTGCCGGTGCTTTCGGCAGCTCCCAGTAACAGCAAGCCATGCGGGTTTAGCGCATAGTGAAATAGCGGCAACAGTTTTTCCTGCAATTTGGCCGAAAAATAAATCAGTAAGTTACGACAACTTATTATGTCCATCCGGGTAAACGGCGGGTCATTGATGATATTCTGCTGCGCAAAAATGACCGTTGCGCAAATTTCATTTTTTATCCGGTAACCGTTGTTTTCGGCGTTAAAGTAGCGGTCCAGACGCTCCGGCGAAACATCGGCGACGCTATGGGCCGAGTAAAACCCCTGGCGCGCATGGGCTATCGCATCGGCATCAAGGTCGGTAGCAAAAATTTGCAGCTTATAGTCTGCGCCAGGATTGAGCTGTTCGAGCGCTTCAATGAAGACGATGGCCAGCGTATAAGCTTCCTCGCCGGTAGAGCAGGCCGGCACCCACACTCTGATGGTCTTGCCGTCCGGGTAGTTTGCCAGCAGCGCGGGTATCGCGTCGGTCTTTAAAGTATCCCATACCGCCGGATTGCGAAAAAATCCGGTAACGCCGATCAGTAATTCCTTGAACAATAAATCCTGCTCCTGCGGGTTTTCGCGCAGATAGCGCACGTAAGTGGCGATGTTATCGAGTTGATGCAGTTCCATGCGTCGCTCGATGCGGCGATATATCGTACTTTTCTTGTATAACGAAAAATCGTTGCCGGTCCTGACCCGCAGCAGCACGGCAATTTTTTCCAGAGCGCTCAGAGAGCTGTCTTCCAATAGCAAACCTGAACTGACCAAGGCATCCCGGCGGGGACGCTGGAGATAATGAATGATATGCGCTGGCAGTTCTGCCGCAGTGCCGATAATATCGGCCAGCCCCGCCTCGATAACGCTGCGCGGCATACTGTCGTATTTGGCTTCGGCAGGATCTTGCACCAGCGCCAGACCGGATTTTTCCTTGATGGCGCGAAGGCCCAGCGTACCGTCCGACCCCATGCCCGAAAGCAGGATGCCGATACTTTGCTCGCGCCGGTCTTCAGCCAGGCTGCGGAAAAAAGCGTCGATAGGCAGGCTTAATCCGCGCGGTGCAACCGGGTCGAGCAAATAAAGCGTGCCGTGCAGGATGGACAGCTCTTTATTCGGCGGATTTACATAAACGCAATCCGGTTTTATTTTCATGCGATTTTGGGCTTCCAGGACCGTCATCGCCGTGGTGCGTTGCAGTAATTCGGCCATCATGCACTTGTGGTTGGGATCGAGATGCTGAATGACGACGAAAGCGACGCCGATACTGTCAGGCACATGACTGAAAAATTGCTCAAGCGCTTCAAGCCCGCCGGCCGAGGCTCCGATACCGACGATCGGCAACAAGCTGTCCGCACCGAAGTAAGCCGGATCAGCCGTGGCGTCCTGAGAGAATGAGTCGTGGGCGGAGATTGATTTATCCATGCAGGCTCCTGCTGTCTTTAGGATGATATGACTACTGATATTTTTGCTTATCAAAAACCGGTTCTTTAAACCGCCGCTCCCTGGCAGGAAAAAAAGACGCGGCCTTGTTGATGAGCAATGCGCCTATTTTACACCGCCCTTTTGGCGCCGTTTAAAAACCGGCGGCCCATTTAAAATTTCCACAGTCAATTACAGGCGACACACAAGTTTCTATTAACTGCCCGAGAAATCCATTTCAACTTTACCGGCAACCAGTTTCAGGTTGGCTTCAAACTCCGTGCCTTTGCCTGACTTAAAGCCTTTTAATATCCCCGTCTCCCCTTTGCTCAATAATTTTTTAGCCATCGCCAAGCTGATCTTTTTATGCGCGACGGTTTTCCAGATCGCCATTTTGCAACCGTTGCGCCATTCGCTACAGCTGTAGGCTTTTACCGTTTCAACGATTTTGCCGTTACATAACGGGCAATCGGCAATGGCCTCTTCTACTACAGTTCGCGTTCCCGACTCAGCTTTAACATAGCCGGTTTCGCCCCGTTTATTGAGGGTCAGTTGGGCATTGAATACGTCATCGTTTGGCTTGATCGCGTAACTGTGCAGGGTTCGACTGTTTTGTAGCAATTGGCAGGCCATGTCACGCGTGACCGGTACGCCATACATTTCTTTCCATAATACAAACCGGCAGCCGGCTTTCCAGTCGCTGCAACCGTAGCCTTTTCTGCCTTCGATGACGGTTTTTTGGCACAGCGGACAGTCGCCCAAGCGGCTTTGGTCGTAAAGCGGCCGGTCCGCTTGGTCTTTTATTTTCCGGGTAAAACGGATGATCTCGGCCATGAACTGATCGGCATCGTAAGCGTTGTGTTCTATTTTTTTGAGCTTGGCTTCCCATTCGCCGGTCATGGCCGCAGACTTAAGCCTGTCGTCGGCGATGATGGCAATCAGATGCCGTCCCGATTCGGTGCTGACCAGGGTCTTTTTTTGCCGCTGGATGTAGTTCCGCCTGATTAGCACCTCGATAATCGAGGCGCGGGTTGCCGGCGTGCCGAGACCTTTTTCTTTTAGCGCTTCCTTGAGTTGCTCGTCGTCGCAGGTTTTACCGGCCGATTCCATGATGCTCAGCAGGCTCGCTTCGTTATACGGCTTGGGCGGCGTGGTTTTGCCGGGATTTATCGACGGCTGATGCGGGCCGGTTTCGCCTTGTACAAAGTTGGGCAGGATTTTCGACTCTTTATCGGACGTCTTGGACGCATCGTTTTTATACAAGACCTGCCAGCCGGGCGATTCGATAATGGTGCCGGTCGTTTTGAATTTTACTGTTGCGGGGGCGACTTCAATCGCCCTTTGACCCTCCGCTTTCTCACTGACTGGGCGACTGAAGTCGCCCCCACAAACATCTCGCCGACAAACCTCGCCCAGAACCGTGGTAATTTGCTTGATGCAGGGCGGATAAAAAGCCGCAATAAAGCGTTGGACTATCGCTTCGTAAACTTTGGCTTCATTACCCGACAGCGAACCCGGCAATGCGGTCGTGGGGATGATGGCATGGTGATCGCTGACTTTGGCGTCATTGAAGATGCGGCTGCTCAAGGCCAGTTTATCGAGATCGAGCGGCTCAATCTGCCGCTCGAATCCGGATCGTAATTTTTCCAACAAGGGTTTCATGCCCGGCTTCATATCATTGGTTAAACAACGGCTGTCGGTACGCGGATAAGTGACGTGTTTTTTCTCGTATAACTGCTGGGCGGCGCTTAAGGTTTGATCCGCAGTCAGGCCGTAGCGAATGCTCATGTCTTTTTGCAGATCGGTCAAATCGTACAACAACGGCGGACTGAGCGTTTCCTTCTTGCCCTTGACCTCGGTAATACGGAAATCCCGGCCCGAGATTTGGCTTAACAGGGCTTCCGCATCGGCTTTGCGGTCGAAGCGCCCGCCGACATATTGAAAATCGGCGTCCCGGTACAAGGCATGCAATTCCCAGAAATCCTTGGGTATGAAACCGGCGATGTCCGCATCTTTTTGCACGATCAGCGCCAGCACCGGCGTTTGTACCCGGCCTATCGTCCATAAGCCGCCCTGCCCGCCGAACTTGAGGGTGTACAGCCGGGTGGCATTCAAGCCGACGATCCAGTCCGATTCGCTACGGCATTTGGCCGCGCGATAAAGTCCGTCATAAGCATGACCTTCCTGCAACGTTGCAAAACCTTTGCGTATCGCATCGTCGGTTAAGGAGCTGATCCACAGGCGTTTAAACGGTTTTTGCACACATTCCGCCCAGGACAGAATGTACCTGAAAATCAACTCCCCTTCCCTCCCCGCATCGGTCGCGCAGATGATTTCGTCGGCTGCCTTGAACAAGTGCTTGATGGTGTTCAGCTGTTTTTGCGCCGAGGCATCGCCCCTGGCTTTTAAGCCGAATTGCTCCGGAATGATCGGCAGGGATTCCAATGACCAGCGTTTCCAGGCGGGGTTATATTCATCCGGCTCTTTCAGTTCGACCAGATGGCCGAACGCCCAGGTAATTTGGTAGCCGTTGCCCTCAAAATAACCGTCGCGCTTGTTGCTGATGTTCAGGCATTTGGCTATGTCGCGGGCGACTGAGGGTTTTTCGGTCAGGATGACTTTCATGATGCTGGGGACGTTCCGGCGTCGCGTTTGGCAACGCTGGAACGTTGCCGGATGCGTTCCCACGCCGGAGCATGGGAACGATTAATTACTTGATAATCTTGTAACACGGCAAATATTTCTTGCCCGGCAATTTCATCCGGTGCTGTTCAACAAATGAGGTCAACAAGGAATCCATCAATGCCATGATGTCCTCATCGCCGCGAATTTCAAAATGACCGTATTGTTCGATCGCGCGTATACCCTCGTCTTTTACGTTACCCGCCACGATGCCGGAAAACGCCCTGCGCAAGTTGGCGGCGAGCTGATGACTTTCCTGATCTTTATGCAAGGCCAGATTTCTCATGTTGTCATGACTGGGCATAAACGGCTGTTGAAACACATGGTCGATCTTAAGCTGCCAGTTGAAATAGTAGGCATCGCCCTTTTCTTTGCGAAATTGCCGCACCTGCTGGATGCCCGCCAGCATTTCTTGAGCGACCAGCACCGGATTATCAATAATGATTTTGTAGCGCTGCTGCGCGGATTTGCCCAGGGTGCCGGCTATAAACCGGTCGATTTCCTTGAAGTAATCTTCCGAGCTGTCCGGCCCGGAAAATATCAGCGGAAACGGCATGTCTTCATTGTCAGGATGCAGCAGGATGCCCAGTATATAAAGGATTTCCTCCGCGGTACCCGCGCCGCCGGGAAACACCACAATGCCATGCCCGGTTCGGACAAAAGCCTCCAGGCGTTTTTCAATATCCGGCAAGATCACCAGATCGTTGACAATCGGATTGGGCGATTCGGCGGCAATAATGCCGGGTTCGGTTATTCCCAAATACTGACCGTTTTTTATCCGTTGCTTGGAATGTCCTATGGTTGCTCCTTTCATAGGGCCTTTCATCGCGCCCGGTCCGCAGCCGGTGCAAATATCCAAACCGCGCAGGCCCATCTCGTGACCGACCGTCTTGGTGTAATCGTATTCCTTTCGGCTGATTGAATGCCCGCCCCAACACACCACCATTTTTGGCGTGGTCATCGGCCGCAGGATTTTGGCGTTGCGCAAGATGTGGAACACGGCGCTGCTGATGCCGTCCGAGCTGTTCAAGTCAAACATCGGATTATTATTGATCTCGTCGCTGACGTAGATAATGTCGCGCAGCACCGCAAACAAATGCTCGTTGATGCCTTTGATCATTTTACCGTCGACAAAGGCATGGGCGGGGGCCGACTTGACATCCAGCTTAATGCCGCGCTGCTCCTGGACTACGCGTATCTCAAAATCGGGATAGCGTTCCAGCAATTCCTTGCCGTCATCCATGGTGCTGCCGCAATTCAATACCGCAAGCGAGCAATTGCGGAACAGCCGGTACAATCCGCCCTGGCTGGTATCGAGCAACTTGGTTACTTCGGCCTTGGACAGCACATCCAGACGGCCTTCGGGGGTGATGCGCGCATCAACGACTTGATGGTGTTTCATGATCTTCCTGTTAGTTATGTCAGCGTGATTAACGGTTGTATTTGACGGTAATCACAGCATGTCGATTCATTCGGCATTCAGCGATCTACAGATATTCTTTAGCCTGGGTTAACTATCATGGGCTATAAAAATGAATTCGATCACTAAAAAAATGCCGCTCATCGGTTTTGCGCTGCTGCTTGGCGCCTGTGCCCATTATCCACAGCACTATGCGTATTATCCCGGTAATGTCGCTTATAGCAGCGGATATACCATTATGCACAGAAACTATTACGGCGAAAGACCGGATCGCTATGATCATGGCTATCGTCAAGGTAATGGCTATTCTCCGCCTCATGACCACCATGATCAATACAGTACTCAGCGCCACTGGGACAATGGCCGGCAAGAATACCGTCACCAACATGACAGAGGCGACGAGCGTCCTTTTAACTACGGAAACGGTCGCCAACATAACGATGACCACGACAGCCGTCGCGATAACTTCGAGCGTAGAAACCGTCGTTAACGTTTTTTTTGTCAATATTAGTGCCCCTGTAGCTCGTTTTTTGCGTGCTTTTTGCGCCTTTCACGGACTACGCTTTTTTATTAGACACACGCAAGAAAGCGCTATGTTTAGCGCAACCTTTAGCGCCTTTATCGCTATTGGAAACACCGCCTTCTAAATTATCAATGGCTATACTGGGCATTAGCCTCTATAATGCAGCCCTTAGTAGACAGCACTCCGCACAAACGCAAGCTGTCTACTTACGTTTTGCATGTTATTCAGCACTTTTCAGAAATTCCATTCGCTTTTCTCCTTAAAATTGCCCGGCATGATTTGCAATCAAACTTTTTTCATTGATTTATATAGGTAATTTTATGGCAACAGGTACTGTTAAGTGGTTTAACGAAGCTAAAGGTTTCGGTTTTATTTCACCTAGCGATGGCAGCGCAGACGTGTTCGTACACTTTTCCGCAATCGCCAGCGACGGCGGTTACCGCACTTTGGCTGAAGGCCAAGCGGTTAAGTTCGATGTAGAATCAGGCCCTAAAGGCCCGCAAGCATCACAAGTAAGCGCCGCTTAAAACCCCGCCTTACTGTCCAACACCCAACCCCGCCTTCGATAATTAGCGGGGTTGTGGCATAACCGGATCATCCGGCCAATCAACTCACCCCCTAATTTAGGACATGTCTTTTGAAACGAATTTTTGTAGGAAATTTACCTAGCGAAGCCACTGAAGAAACTGTACAGGCTTTATTTTCTGAATACGGCAAAGTCCGCTCCATTCAGCTTGTTTCCGATATATTTAGCGGAAAATGCCGGGGCTTCGGCTTTATCGGAATGGAAGGTCACGAAGCAAGAGCCGCGATAGCCGCGCTAGACGGCAATCTGTATTGCGGAAAACCTTTAAAAGTCAAATTTGAAGATACGACTGCCGGTAAAAATGGCAAACGCCATTAAAATATTAACCGCTCGAGCAGCACTATCCCCCGGTTATTCAACTGCCTTAGCCGCACGGCAACAGGGCGTTGTCACAACTTGATTATCTAAATTATTCCGCCCGGCGGATTAATTTGAATGGCTTTATACCCTCCGCAAAGATAGACAACAGCAAGGCTGCGTTAATACAGCCGAGCTCTGGGCGACCTTCTTCACCGGTCGCCCCCAATTCCGGGCAACAAGCGTATCCGTTCTCCCCATCATCTATTTGCTGTTTTTTTCAAGCCGCAATCGAATATCTCAATCGATATTGAGTCGTCCAAAGTCCGCCTTATTCAAGTAAATAAAGCTTGACAACGCATTCCTAAAGCAACCTTTTCCACAAGCGCGCTCAATACACTTTTGTTTCAGCAGCATAACTGCAAAAGCTCAGCCCGCTTATGGAAAAACACCGCTAAAATTGTTTTTACGCATGCTAAGTCATTGATATTTTATGCAGTATTTATAGCGAACCGCACACTGGCCATAATCTGACCAATCTAACAAAAAAGCTTAAGAAGTGAATAGTTAGGTCGCTTATTTCCAGCTTATCCACAAAGTTATCCACAGAAAATGTGGATAACCTTGATCAGTAAAAGAGCATTTCTTTTTATCCTAAATCCGCCGTTAATCCGCGAAAGACTTGTTATTGCCACTTTCCAAATCGAGCGGCATGTCAGCCATCCCAACGCTTAAAAATCAAAGAAGTATTGATACCGCCGAAAGCAAAATTATTACTCATTACATAGCCGCAATCGAGTTTGCGGACATCCGCTTTGATGTAGTCCAGCCGGGCGCATTCAGGATCAATATTGTCAAGATTGGCCGTGGCGTGAAACCAGCCTTCATTCATCATATTGATCGCCGCCCAGGCCTCCAGCGCGCCGCAAGCGCCCAGAGTGTGGCCGGTAAAGCTTTTCAGCGCGCTGATCGGGGTTTTATCGCCGAATACCGCCGCGGTCGCATGGCTTTCGGCGACATCGCCGTGACCGGTTGCAGTGCCATGCGCGCTGATGTAACCGATGGCGGAGGCATCAAGCCCGGCATCCTGCAAAGCCAGGCGCATAGCAACCTGCATACTATCGCTGTTAGGCTGGGTGACATGCAGGCCGTCCGAATTGCTGCCGAACCCCACCAATTCGGCATGGATATGCGCGCCGCGCGCCAAGGCATGTTCCAGTTCTTCCAATATCAACGTAGCCGCGCCCTCGCCGATGACCAGACCGTCGCGGTCGCGATCGAAAGGCCGGGGACTTTTATCCGGCGACTCATTACGCAGACTGGTTGCAAACAAAGTGTCGAACACTGCGGCCTGAATCGCCGATAGTTCTTCGGCGCCGCCCGCCACCATCAGCTTTTGCAAGCCGAACTTTATCGCCTCATAACCGTAGCCTATGCCCTGACTGCCCGAGGTACAGGCGCTTGAAGTTGTGTAAACCCTGCCGTTGATGCCGAAGAACAGGCTGATATTGACCGGCGCGGTATGGCTCATCATCCTGATATACGAGGTGGCATTCAAGCCGCCGGTGGCATGATTGATCAGCATATTGCCGAACTCGGCGATCGCATCGGGGCTGCCCGACGAACTGCCGTAAGCAATGCCCATCTGTCCGCTTTTAAGGCACTCGTCATGCAATAAACCGGCATCGCCAAGCGCCAATTCGGTTGCGCGAGTCGCCATTAAGGCGACGCGTCCCATGCCGCGGACTTGCTTGCGCGAATAATGCTCAGGCCGGGTGAAATCGACCGGCCCTCCCAAGCGGGTATTCAAGCCTTGGTATTTATCCCAATCCTGCATGAATTTAATGCCGGTCGACTTGTTTTTAAGGCGCTCGGCGACTTGCGGCCAATCGCAGCCTATCGGCGAAAGCCCCGCCATGCCGGTCACCGCCACGCGCTTCAACATAAGCCGCCGTTGACCGAAATAACCTGCCGGGTCACGTAAGCGGCATCCTCGGACATTAAAAAAGCCACGACCGCCGCGACTTCCTTGGGTCTGCCGACTCTGCGCGCCGGAATCATTTTTTTGATTTCTTCCAGCGGCAATTCGCTGACCATCTCCGTATCGATAAGACCCGGCGCCACACAATTGACAGTGATGTCGCGCTTTGCCAACTCCAAAGCCAGCGCTTTGGTCGCACCGATAATACCGGCTTTTGCCGCGCTGTAATTGACTTGGCCGCGATTACCCATCAGGCCGGAAACCGACGATAAAGTAACAATGCGTCCGGGCTTGCGACGCCTGACCATCGGCATCACCGCCGGTTGCAAGACATTGTAAAAACCGTCCAGATTACTGTGAATCACGCTGTCCCACTGCTCGCCGGTCAGCGACGGAAAGGCGTTATCGGCCGTGATCCCGGCATTACAGACCACGCCGTAATAAGCGCCGTGACTGTCAATATCCTGATTGAGTTGCTCGCTGCATTGCGCGCGGTCGGCAATGTCGAACTGCAAAATCCGGGCTTGTCGGCCCAACTGCTCGATTTCAGCTTTGACTTCCTCGGCCTGTGCGCGCTGACTGCGGCAATGGATGACCAAATCAAAACCCTGTTTAGCCAGATATAACGCAATCGCTTTACCGATGCCCCGGCTGGAGCCGGTCACTAAAACAGTTTTATTCATAATGTACTCATGTGTTGTTTCAATACTTCATTCTCGTTCCCACGCGCTGCGCTCATCTTTAATTCCGGAGGCCTTAGACGAAAAACAGGCCGCTATCCAGACCTTCCAGGTTTTACGACTGCCATGGATGGCGGAAGTGCTGGAGCCGCCGGGAGCGGCTCCAGTAAAAACCTGGAAGGCCCAACTCGCAACGTTTTCGATAACTATCGCCATATCATCATCCGTCAAACGTTTCGGACGGGGTTGCAAACCCCGTCCAGCCCAGACGAGCGTACTGCGCGGGAACGAGGCACTTATATTAATGTGTTCACCGAGCGGGACGGGAGTTGCACTCCCGTCCCTGCCGTTTTCGATAACTATCGCCATATCATCATCCGTCAAACATTTCGGCCGGGGTTGCAAACCCCGTCCAGCCCAGACGAGCGTACTGCGCGGGAACGAGGCACTTATATTAATGTGTTTACCGGCGGTTGATAAACATTCAGGTTGGCCGTAACGGCCACGCCTGCCCCCATAATTCGGCAGTCAAAAACCCCCAAGCCGTCATCCTGCATAATTTTCTCCGCCCGTATCGTTAACGTTGCGCCGACCTTAAACGCCGCAACATTACTACTGTAGCGCCGGGTTCCAAGCAGAAAACCCATCCGTATCGGCTCGTTGGCCTGTCTTGCCTTTATCCCGACATACGCGGCTATCGTTTGCGCCATATATTCAATCCCGGCCCAGGCAGGAACAGCTTGATCGTCGCCCAACAAACCATCGCCGCGCACCACCAGTTCGGCAGTCAAGCCCTGATCGTCATAATCGATGATGCGATCCAGCAACACCATGTCGCCGGTATGCGGAATCACGTCGGCAACATCGATCATGACCGCTCCAGCACAATAGACAGGTTATTGCCGCCGAAAGCAAAGGAGTTGCTTTGGCAAGTGTTAATTCTACGCCCCAACATTGCGCCTTTTTTAGCCAGATTTAACTCAGGCAGCGTAACATCCGCCTCATCATCGTTAATGTTCGCTATCAACGCGCCTCGATCATCGTCATGAGTCAGCAGCAACCAACAAAAAGCCAATTCCAATGCCGCGGCAGCGCCCAAGGTATGTCCGGTCATCCCCTTACTGGAACTCGCCGCCACGGTTGACCCGAACAATGCGTTGACGGCTTTGCTTTCCATCGCATCGTTCAATACCGTGGCCGTGCCGTGCAGATTCAGGTAATCGATCTGCGCTGCTGTTTTGCCCGCATCGTCCAGCGCATGTTGCATGGCCCTGATCACATCGGCCGCATCCGGGTCGGGGGCTGCAAAATGATAGGCGTCGCTGCTTGCGCCTATGCCTTGCAATATTACCGGCCCCGGTTCTTTGCTCAATACAAAAAGACTGGCCGCTTCGCCGATATTGATGCCGTCCCGATGCGCGCCGAACGGCTTGCACAGCCCGGTGCTGATCGATTCCAGCGCCGCAAAGCCATTGACGGTCAAACTGCACAAACTGTCCGCTCCGCCCACGATAACCGCATCGCAGATGCCCTGCCCGATCAACCGGCGCGCCGATGCAAACGCCTTGCCGCTGGAAGAACAGGCGGTGGAGATCGTATAGGCAGGTCCTCGAGTACCGATAAAATCCGCCAAAAAATCCGCCCCGGCACCCATTTGCTGCTGCTTGTAATGGAACTGGTCCGGCAAGACGCCGTGTTTAGCCCAATACGCCAACGCCAGCTCGGTATTGCGAACCCCCGATGTGCTGGTGCCCAGCACAATGCCGATACGATCGGCGCCGAACCGGGCGATCATGTCATGCACCGTTTGTTCGATTTGGCTTAATGCCGCCAGCAACAAGCGGTTATTCCGGCAATTGTAAATACCTTCAATCTCCGGAAGGCCAACAGAAACGGCGCCGACAAAACAGCGAACCCCGAACTCCTCGCTAACTGATAATCCCGACCGGTCGCCGGCCAGCAGGCGCGTCAATACTTCGGTTTTGCTGTTGCCGACCGCGCACAGCAAACCTAAGTCATTCAGGTATAAGGTCATAACTTATGGTTTTAATATTCAAGCGGTAATTGTACTGGAAATTGACCAGCTCGACGGCCTTAGGCCAAACCGGATCGGGAGATAAATAATTAACTTCGACTTGTTTTTTGCCGCTGATCGTTAAAAAACGTTTTTCACCGGATTGTTCCAAGCGCCATCCGGCCGGGAGTTTTTTTTGCAACTCAGCAATAGGCCAATAAACCAGTTGCAGATCGGTAATGATAAATTCCGGATTGACCGACTCCGGTAATAGCGGGCTTTTGTCGGACACTATGGCGTGGCCGTCATAGCTTAAATTGAACAAACTCAAGCCGTCGTTGCTGAGTCCGGCCATCGCGATATGCTTCGCATCCAGTTCCAGAACTGCCAGCATAGATTCCTGCCGGTCGGCCCACACCGCGTTTATTTGCTGCACTATGCGCCTGGCGGGGCCTAAAGGTTGCGCTATCGGCATCAGTTCGGGTTTAACGGTCACCGGCTCCGGCTGCATCAGCGCACAGCCGGACAGCCAGAGCAACAACACAGCGCTGAAAATCCTTATCGGCATAGTTCAACTAGGGCATCCAATTTGGGACGGGCATTTTCACCTCGTTCCCACCTGCCGCGCTCATCGTTATACACAAGTGCCTGCGCAACACCGCCATGCCTCTCATTTGACGGCGTTTCCACGCAGCGCGTGGGAACGCGAAATAATAACCTTATCGGCATAACTCAACCAGCGTATCCAGCCTCGAACGCGCATTTTTGACGTAAGGATTATTTTCATCCCAGGCATAACCGGCCAGTATCGAACTGATCATCGCCTTCACTTCGGGCTGCTGCGCCGGGTGAAAAATGACATCCTGAAAACGGCCGTCATACCAGGCATCGACAAACACCCGGAAAGTATTGACGCCGCGCTGCAAAGGTTCGGCGTAATCTTGCCGCCAGTCGACCGCTTCATTGTTAAATTGCCGGGCCAACACGTCCGCAGCCAAGCCGGCCGACTTCATCGCAATGGTAACGCCGGATGAAAACACCGGGTCCAAAAACTCGCCGGCATTGCCCAATAGCGCATAGCCTTTGCCGTGCAGGCTTTTCACGTTGGCCGAATAACCGACGATGGCATTGATTTTTTCATCGAATACTGCGTTCTGAAGCAATGCGGTCAAACTGGGGTCTTGATTGATGATGTCCTGCAAGGCTTGGTCGTTATTGTCCCATGATTTAAAAAACTCCGGTTCCGCAACCACGCCGACGCTGCTGCGCCCGTTACTGAACGGAATCAGCCAATACCAGACGTCCTTATGCTCGGGATGCACGGTAATCCGGATTTTGTTCCTGTCGAATAGGCCCTCTCCGATCCGGTCTTCAATATGGCCGAACAAGGCTTGCCTGACCGGAAACCCGGAAGGCGATTCCAAATCCAGCAATTTGGGCAAGATACGCCCGAAACCGCTGGCATCCAGCACAAAGTCGGCACGGTAAGTCATGACTTCGTCTTGGTTGTTGCGCACCGTCAGCTCCGGCCGGTCGGCGGAAAAATCGGCCGCCGTCACCTCCATCTGCCACTGTATATCGACGCCCATGCGCACCGCTTCATCGGCCAGCAACTTGTCGAACCGGCCGCGCTGCACCTGAAACGTGGTGCCCATGCCGGGACTGAATTTGTCTTCAAAGGAAAACTCGGTTTGCAGATCTTTACATACGAAAGATGCGCCGTTTTTATACTGGAACCCGGCATCGACTAGCGCGTCCAGCATCCCGGCCTGCTGTATGAATTCCATGCATTGCGGCAACAAACTTTCGCCGATGCTGAATCGCGGAAACAGCTGCCGCTCCAGAATGGTCACTTTAAAGCCCCGGTTTTGCAGCAATGCCCCGGCAATACTCCCGGAAGGCCCGGCGCCGATGATGATTATTTCGCCTTTATTATTTGTCATATTGATTTTTTATACTCCTTAAGAGCGATGCCCGATAAAAAATTTACCCTGCATATCGGGTTCTGTTATTTACCACGAAGACACGAAGTTTATGTTTTTTCTTCGTGTTCTCGGCAATTGCTCCTGCATTGCTCTACCTCCTGCATCCATGCAGTCGTTCGTGCCTTCGTGGTGAGTAAACCACCTTAAGCCCGATCAATGGCGCGCTGAGCAGCGCCGTTACAATTCCGGCAGTTACCGTAAAACCGAACGCATGCACGATCTCGGTGGAACTTATCGCCAATAAGCCGAACGCCAGCAAGGTCGTCAACGCCGACAGCGTAACCCCCAGCGAGGTGCTGGCGCGTCGGTCTCCGGCCATAAAAAAGAACAAGCCGTAATCGACACCGATGCCCAGCACCAACAATAACGCAAACAGGTTGAACAGGCTGAACAACTGATCGAACCAGCCCAGCATCGCCAGCGAAACCGCCAGCGCCGCAACCGGCACCGACATGATGGTTGCGCCGTTGCGCCAACCGAACTTAAGGCCTAATCCCAGCGAAGCCAAGCAAAAAGCAACCAGCAACAAGCCGCTGGCTCTGATCCGATAACGCGCAAACAGTGACGACACCGACTCGACCTGATCCACCCAGGCTACGCCCGGCAAATCCTGTAGCGCCGTTAATACGTTCATATCCTTGATGCCGATTAACGCAACCGTGCTTTGGCAACGGCTCTGTGCGCAGCCCAACCACAACTGCCGCTTGGTTTCATCGGCAGTCGCCAGCCATTCCGGCAAGGTCAGCGCATTGCGCTCAGCCTGGGCAAACCGCTTGAGTTCGGCTTGCACCGCCGTCCGGTCGAAACCGAGATCGGTCATGTAGCGCTCAAGCAAGCCTGAATCATACAGCGCGCTCTTTAAAAGCCGGTAGTTTTGCTGCTGCCGGCCCGCATCGGGCCAATAGTTGCTCAAGCCCTCGTAAGCGGTCAGCGCTTTTTGCTGTTTCAACGCATCCAGGCGGTTAAGCAGTCTTTGTTCATTTTGATGCCAGTCGGCTTGATCCTTGCCCGACACCAAAAAAAACGGGTTATCGGGACTCATCGGAAATAACGAGCGGATTTTATCGGCAATGCGGATCAACTCGGCCGGCGGCGATTGCAGCAAGCGTACATCATCCTGCGGCGTCAGCCGCCACAGACCGCCTGCAACAAAAACCGCCAGCAGCAAGCTTAAGCCACGCCGGTGTTTGAACACCCAAAGCGGCCAGCGTTGCTCCCAATAGGTTGTCAGTTTAAGTATGCCCGGCTGATGATCGAAGCTGAACCCGGTTAACAGTAACGGAAACAGCAGCACCACCGTCAGCCAAGCGACCAGCAAACCCATCGCGGAAAATAACGCCACTTCCTGTAAGCCCGGAAACGGCGAAAAACCCAAGCCCGCATAACTTAACAAATTGCTTGCCAGCCCTAAAGACAGTCCCGGCAGAATAAACTTTAGGCCCTTCCGGGGATTCCAGTCCTTCTCGCCGAAACTGTCGCTCAAAAAATGCTGCGCATAGTCATCGGCGACGCCGATCAAGCTGGCGCCGAACACCAACGTAAGAATATGTATCTTGCCGAAAAACAGTACGCAGGTAACCAACGCGGCAAACAGGCCGCTGCCTATCGCAATGCTCGATAACAGCAGCGGCCTGACGCTTCGGAAAGTCGCCCACAGCAACACGATAATGCCGAGGCTCGAACCGATGCCGACCGTGGAAATTTCCTGTTTGGCCGATTGTGCGCCATGCGCGGTAAACAACGCCATGCCGGAAACCAGCAACTCGCCGCCGGCCGTTTTGACTTGTTCGGTTGCGCTGTCAACCAGGCTCGACAAGGTTTCCAGCTTATCCAATTGCAACCGTTCATCCTGCAAATCGGTCAATAGCAATGCCCAAAACCGCTGCCGGTCGGACAACACGACGATGCCCTGTTCCAGATTCAGCTTGATCGGATTTTGCGCGCTGAAATAACGGCCAAATAGCAACGACGGATCGCGTTCCAGATCGGCCGCCTGCATCTGCCCGATGGGGCTGTTGAGTATTTCCAGGTTTTGCCTGATTAACTGATCGGGATTAGCCGCCAATAGGGCTTGCGTTTGCGTATCCAACAGCTGATAGCGATAAGGAAACAGCTGCTGATACTGTTGGATATATTGCTGCTGCGGAAACTCCAACAGCACCTTGTTAAACAGCTTGCTCTGTTCCAGCTGCTGCTTGAGCTTTTGGGCATGAGCAATGGCTTCTTGCGATGTCCCCGCGCCCGCCAGCCAAATCACTTTCCGGTTCGACAGCTGATTATGCTGCGTTGTGGCTTTGGCGATATCCGGCTGCTGCTCGCCGGTCGGCAATAACGCTAGAAAGCCGGTTTCCAGCCAGTCTTTGGTCAACGCTTGGCCGCCGAGAATACCGATAACCAGCATTCCGGCCAGCCAAAGCCCTGCGCCCAGCCTAGGGTGATAAACGTTCAAAATCGGCTTGTTGCTCGTCGGTTAATTGCGCAGGATGGGTGATGTTGTCGAAAGTAATACGAGTGACATTGCCCCCCGCTTCTCGTATTTCCAGATCGCGCAGCTCGGTGTCGCCCGACAACAGCATCGTGCTGATGATAAGTCTCAGCATCTCGTCCTTGGGCGTCAACGCCAACTGCCAGGAAGTTTTTTGATCGGTTCCGGTCACGCTAAAGCCGTCGGTCAACATCGCCAAATCGCCGCCGAGCATGGCCTTGAAAACCTTGCCGAAAGCCGCAGGCACCGCTTGCTCGCCCTGCCCGGTCAACAGCTTCGACTCATTGACCAGCAACAATGAAACAACCGGCGTCAGGGTTTTCCAGATAACGCCCTTGTTTTGGTCGTAAGTAAACGTGCCCGTCGAAATTAACGGCTTGTGCAGTACCTTCAGGTGTTTTTGCTGATGAAAGTCGCCTTGGGTGATCGGCGTTTTTGCCAATCGCGCGGTAATTTGAGCTAATACATCGTCAGCATCACTTTGACTTCGGATATGGTCGGTAATAACTTCCCGAAACATAAACTCATCGTTCCCACGCTCTGCGTGGGAACCATAAGCGGAAGTTATTATTGATGGAGTCCATAGCAACAAAAAAAACACAAATAACGTTTTTAAGAAAGTAGTCGAAATAGCGCGACAGCTTAATCCCGCGCTGTCCTTGCTAAACATACAACTCAACCGCCAAATGGTGGAAATGTTTATCAATCGTCAATACTTTTACTTGATAACGTTGAGCGATAACAGCGATTAACGCATCCGTTAAAGGCAAGGTGATCCCTCGACTTCTAAGCTCTTGCAATAGCAATCCGGCATTTACCCAATCAAGTTCCTGCGTAGGTAAAGAGGTTACAGAACTTATCAAAAGATTAATTTGTTGTTGCTGTTTTTCAGTTTTAACGCCTTGCAGCAATTCGGCAATAATCACGCCTGTTATAGCTGTTTGATTATTTTCTATTAAAGCAGCCACTTGATTTCCCAACTCACCTTCTTGGTAACGTAAAAAATCAATCCAGGCGCAAGTATCGACTAAAACCAAACCATCACTCATTTATTGATTTCCAAATCGCGCAACGCTTGCCAGTTATCGGCAACATCGACTTGTCCACGCAACGCTAATAAATTCTGCTGCCGCTTTGCCTGCTGTAAATAGCCTTGAATAGCTTTATAAATAGCTTCGGATTCATTATTAGAATGAGTATAAATCATCAAGCTTTTTAACTGCTGGTCATCAATGGTAACTGTGGCTTGCATGGTGCGCCTCCTAAAAATAGTTTGTCATCTTTGTATTTAACTTGAGAGATCATATACCTGATTTTTCTTAGCCCTGCAAACCCCACAATATGGTGTTTTTTACCCATCGTGCGGCAACATCCGTCAATACGGCTTCGCCTGCGACAGCTTGGCCGAACGTCAATAGATACAGCAACAACGCTTTTAGTAAAATCAAAAAACCTCCAGTCCGAGTTTTTCAAACAACACCGCAGGCGATGCAAAGCACATTTCCTTGGTTGCCAAATCGACAGCCACCTGAACGCTATGGCCTTTGGTCAGCCTTAAGCCTGTGTGTTTATCGGTGATCAGGTAGTTTATTTTCAGGCGGTTTTCCCATTCGACGATTTTGGCTGTTACCGTAATGATCTGCCCGAATACCGCCGGTTGCGCATAACGAATGCCGAGATCGATGACCGGCCACGCATAGCCGGAATCGCGCATTTGCGGATAGTTGTAATCGATTTTTTCCAGCAGCGCGCAACGGGCGATTTCAAAATACTTGGCATAATGCCCGTGCCAGACCACTTCCATCATGTCGACATCATGAAAGGGGATTTGCAGGTCGATTGAAGTTTGATGAATCATTATTATCTCGTTCCCACGCGCCATGGGAATGCAGTTTAAGGCGCGTTGCGCCGCGAATAACAACCAATCCTTAAACATCGTTCCCATGCTCCGGCGTCACTGCTATTAAGTTAAGTATTTCAGTGAGTGCTAGTTCCCAAGCTCCCGCTTGTGAATTCGGTGAGGGAAGCTCCAGCTTCCCGTCTCGCGAAGCTGGAGCTTTGGAACCAGCGTAAATCATTCTTATCCGGTTCAATGTCATATATTATCTCATACCTTACAACCAGCCTAAATGTAGCAACAGCAAAAACAAAGAGATGCCGCTGGGTTCGAGTCATTTCCAAAAACCGGAAACTACGTTGCCTGAAGTATAATATCCGCCACATTCATAACTTATAAAGGCCTCGTTATGCACGTTACCTTGGTTCACGTTCAAGTAGACCCCGCTCACATCGATGATTTTATTGCCGCCACACAGATCAACCATGAAGCTTCGATCCAGGAACCCGGCAACCGTCGATTCGACATACTGCAATCACCCGAAAACTCCAATCACTTTATACTTTACGAAGCCTATGCTTCTGCCGAAGATGCGGCAGCTCACAAGGAAACAGCCCATTATTTAACTTGGCGCGATACCGTAGCAGCCTGGATGGCGGAACCCCGCCAAGGCGTCCGTTATGACGGCCTCTTTCCGCAAGGATAACCCAATGCAATTTACTCCTTTCTCTATCTCGCGTTTGCCGCGCATCAGCTACGGCAGCGGCCGCATCAACGAAGTCCCTGCGCTGGCGGCGAGCTATGGCCGCACCGCCTTGTTGGTAACCGGCAAGCAATCTTTCTGCGCTACGCCGCGCTGGCAGTCTTTCACCCAGTCACTGGAAAGCAAAGGCGTTAGCTGGCTTCATTTCACCATTTCGGGCGAACCGTCGCCGACGCTGGTAGATCAGGCGGTAAGCCGGTTTCGCGGCGAAGCGGTTGACGTGGTTATCGCCATCGGCGGCGGCAGCGTGCTCGATGCCGCCAAAGCGATAGCCGGACTGCTACCGCACGGCAATTCGGTCATGGATCATCTCGAAGGCGTCGGCAAGAACGTCCCCTATCACGGCCCCAGCACGCCGTTTATCGCCGTCCCGACCACCGCCGGAACCGGCAGCGAGGCGACCAAAAACTCGGTGCTGAGCGTACAAGGCCCTGACGGTTTCAAGAAATCTTTCCGCGATGAGTGCCTTATCCCCGAATACGCGATCATCGACCCCGATTTATTGACGACCTGCCCGCGCGAACTGGTCGCGGCCGACGGCATGGATGCGTTCACTCAGCTATTGGAATCCTACGTCTCGCTGAAAGCCAACCCGTTTATCGACGCGCTGGCTTGGAGCGGTATGACTGCCGTAAAAGAAGGTTTTTTTGCCGCCTGGGAAGGCAACGAACCTTCGGCTACTGATGGCCGTGCCGCAATGGCTTACGCGGCTTTGCTTTCCGGCATTACCTTGGCCCAAGTCGGCCTGGGTTCGGTGCATGGATTGGCCTCGCCGTTGGGCGCTTACTTTCCTATCCCGCACGGCGTGGTCTGCGGCACCTTGGTATCCGCCGCAACCGAGGTCAATATCAAGGCGATGCAGGAGCGCGAACCGGAAAATCCTGCTTTGGCTAAATATGCGCAAGTTGGGCGGTTATTGACTGGCCGGGCTGAGCTTGATGATACTGCGGCACGTTCGGCGTTAATCGCTCTGCTGGCCGAATGGAGCGAACGGCTGCAACTACCGCGCTTGAACGGTTATGGCATTAGCGAATCGGATTTCCCGATGATTGTGGCTAATAGTCGGGGCAGTAGTATGTTGACTAATCCGATTGTGCTGACGGATGAGGAGATTAATGGCATTTTGGTGGCGCGGCTTTAAATTGTGATTTTTCGTCGGTCTCACGTTTAAAGGTGTCGCTAACGCGACGATTGATTGAATCGGGGTCTCGCCCCCGAGGGCGAGATACTTTTCTTTGCTCCGCCAAAGAAAAGTATCCAAAAGAAAGGCGGCCCGGTTGCCGCTTATCTCCTGCGTTCCTCGCTTTCGCCGGGGGTTGACGAAAGGGGCTCCTGCCCCTTCGTCAACGTGCGGCCTCCCTGCCGCACCCCTGCGGGCTATTCCCGGCGAAAGCTCCGGTACTCGGCGCGGCATACGGGATTTAATCCGTGCCACCGGCAAGTCCCTTCTCACCACATTCTGGTTCCCACGCTACGCGTCACTGCCATTAAGTTAAGCGTTGTAGGAGCGGGCCACGCCCTCGATGTTGGCTCTACAACTCTGCAATCGCTACGCAAATGTCGCGGGCGCGGCCCGCTCCTACGGAATGTCGATGTGCTTAACTTAATGGCAGTGATGCTACGCGTGGGAACGAGAAAAATTTATCCGAGGTAAAGCTTTGTTATACGCTACTCTTTCTTTGCTACCCACTGAGTATGCTCTCTTGAAAATGCATTCTCTGTATCACGGACGAAATCTGAAAAATCTTCTTCAGAATGTACATCATCCAATGCCCCCATAGCTAAACCAATTTCATGAGCGGCTAAACCATACGATGCGGTTAACTCACGAAACCTCTTTAGCTGTATCCACGTAAATATGCCTGCGGCAGCGACAATGAATATTTCCGTAGGCCAATAACTCCATTGGGGGTAAGCAACTCTCATTAGAGTTAGGATGATTGCTATAGCTTGCAATGCAATCATACTCACGAACCAAATTTTCCCCCATTTTTTATTATAATTTGATTTATCCGTATACCATTTACGCTGATCTTCTATGCGTTGATTCAAATAAATATTCTTTCGTTCGTCCAATGACTTTGAACGAACTTCATCCATCACAGTTGTAATCTGAGATTCTAATGAAAAAGAACCAGCTAAATCATGAGCTAGATCTTTGTGTTCGTTCAATATTCTCTTCAACAAATCACGAAAATCACTTTTAGCCTTATTTATTTCAGATGACGCATCAAATGGTTCAGTTTGCATCATAAAACGCCATGTGGAGGTCTTAATAGATTCCGCGACAGCTCTCGCACGATACCAAACATTTTCATTTTTTTTAACAGCAATATAAATTGAAATAAACAGTCCACCAAGAAATACAATAGCTGCCAAAATTGCTGCTTCTTTGGACTGAATTCCAACAACGGATAGCCCTGCACCAAGAACTGAAAGCGCAATATAAGCCTTGACGTTATTGAGATACCCTTTTTGTGCATTAAAAGAGGCAACATCCGCCGCCTGATACAACGCAGGATAGTCTTTTTCTTCCATTGCTCTAATACCCTAGCTGCGTATAAATATGATCTACGTAGTGATAATAATCATTGTCACCAGGCATTTGATAATTTTCGATCGCATAAGCGATAATTTTTGGCGAGAACGGAACAAAAATCGCGCCAATATTTCGGATAATTGGCGGGCATGTATCTATCTGCATGCTTCTTGAACCATCTAGGTTTACGCCGATAATCGTGCATTTTTTCTCAATTGCTACTTCAGCCTCCCATCGCACATATTTGTGTCGGCTTTTTGTATCTTTACCAATTAACATGACATATTTTCCAGCCATGTTTATTCTTTCGCGACATTTACTTTTAATATATTGTTCGTTTTCAGAATTTATCGCGGTATTCAGCTGGCAATCGGTGAAATTGAAATCAATTTTTTGATTTGCTTTCCATGCTTGCATGAGTCTGTAATTGTGAATATCGGTACTACTAAAACCGACAAAAGTTCTTGCTAATGCCATTGCATTCTCCTTTTCGTGTAACAAATGATTTTAAAGTTTCTCTATATATTCGCTACTTTTGCCTCTAAAATCAACAAAGGCGCAATGTTAGTCAGAAAACCGGTGTCAGGCCTTGCATTGTGCATTAAACGTTTTTTCTCCCAAACAGTGCGATGGTTGTAATTCCACCCGGCGGAGTAAAACAGCAACCGATAGATTCACATCCCTGCGCTCTGGATTCCGGTAATCCCTGCCGGAATGACGCGCTTTTAAATGCTTGCGCATAACCATGAGTATCGTGCAATTACAAAGAAAACCGGCCGGTGGCACGGATTGAATCCCGTTTGCCGCGCCGAGTACCGGAGCTTTCGCCGGGAATAGCCCGTGAGGGGTGCGGCAGGGAGGCCGCACGTTGACAGAGGGCCAAGGATGGCCCTTCTGGCACCCCCCGGCGAAAGCGAGGAACGCAGGAAGCAAGCGGCAACCGGGCCGCCTTTCTTTTGGATACTTTTCTTTGGCGGAGCAAAGAAAAGTATCTCGCCGTCGGGGGCGAGACCCCGATTCAATTAACCGTCGCGCTAGCGACACCTTTCCTCGTTCCCACGCGCCGCGTGGGAATGCAGTCCAAGGCGCGCTGCGCCGCGAATCACAGCCAATCCTTAAAAACAGGAATCAACCCGGCAACACCCGCATAATCCCTAGCGCTGGAATACCGCCAATGTTCAGCTTCATCGACATACCCCCGCTTCACCGGATTTTGATGGATATACTCCAACTTCTGCCGAAGCACCTGCTCGTTCTCGATAAGCTGCGGGTGCGATCCCTCTTCCCAGCATTGATAATCCCGATCCTCACGTTTGTAATCCTTGCGGAAAAACGCCAGCTGCTGTAACAGCCGCTCGGCGTGGCATTCTTTCAGGTGGTCGATCAGTTTGCGGGCTGTGTAGGATTTGAAGCGCGGCAATTCCACTGCCAAATTTTCGGCTTGTACAATCATATGGAGGTGATTTTCCAAGATGACGTAGCCGTATATTTTCCAGCCGCGTTCTTCTTGCCGGTATCGTAGCGCGTCCAGAATGATGCCTGCGGTTTGCGGTCTGGTGAATAGCGGTATCCAGTTCAGCACGGTGCAGGTTAGAAAATGCGGGGGTTTTTCATCGCAGATTCGGTAGCGGCTACGGCCCATGGTGCTTATTCCTCGGGGCGCAGCGCGCCCTGAACTGCATTCCCACGCGGCGCGTGGGAACGAGAAAAGCATATAGTCAGCGTTAGCCGGACAAATCCCAATATTGTTTGTGTATTAACTCCAAACACAACCGCAGCTCTTGCTCCAACGCCCGATCCGCACTTAAAAACGGGCTATGCTCGCGCAATTGCCCAACAGTCTTTTTCAAAGCCGGGCTTAACGTCGAGACATTACCCCGCAACTCAACACCCTGAACCACCGCAAACAACACAGCCACCGCAACCTGCTCGGTCAATTCCAAAATTCGGATGCAATCCCGAGCCGCAATGGTGCCCATGCTGACTTTATCCTGGTTATGGCATTCGGTGGAGCGGGAAAACACGCTGGCGGGCATGGTCAGCTTAAGGGCCTCGGCGGTCCAGGCCGATACCGCTATTTGCAAGGCCTTGAAGCCGTGGCTCAACACCGCTTGCTCGCCAACAGCGCCGGACAGGTTGGCGGGCAGGCCGTTATTGAATTTGGGGTCCATCAACTGCGCCATTTGCCGGTCCATTAAATCGGCCAGATTGGCTACGGCGGTTTTCAAGCTGTCCATCGCAAAGGCGATATGGCCGCCGTAAAAATGGCCGCCATGCAACACATGTTCGCCTTCGGCATCGATGATCGGGTTGTCGTTGGCGCTGTTTAATTCGGTTTCGATAAACTGCCTAAGCCACGGCAATGAGTCTTCCACCACGCCGATGATATGCGGCGCGCAGCGCAGCGAATAGCGATCCTGCAAGCGGGTGTCGTGGCGCGGCGCACTGCGCCGCAACTGTAAATCCGCGCGTATCCGCTCGGCGACGCGATTTTGTCCGGGATGCGGCTTGACCGAAAACAGCTTTTCGTCAAAGTGGTAGGCATTGCCCTTCAAGGCGACCGAGGCCAGACTGGTGATGCGCGTCGCCAGCCGGGATAAATACTCGGCGCGTTGGTAGGCGAGACAGGCGATGCCGGTCATCGCCGCGGTGCCGTTCATAATCGCCAGACCTTCTTTGGGTTTTAAGGTCAACGGTTCAATATTAAGTCCGGCAAAAACCGTTTGCGCGGCTTGACGCTCGCCTTGATAAAGCACGTCCCGCTCGCCGGCCAGCACCGCCGCGACATAGGATAACGGCGTTAAATCGCCGCTGGCGCCGACCGAACCTTCCTGCGGGATCAACGGCAGAATGTCCCGCTTTAATAATTCAGTCAACTGTTTCAATAGCTTGTAGCGCACGCCCGAGTAACCGCGCGCCAGGCTGGTCAAACGCGCAGCCAAAATAGCCCGCGTTTGCCGGGCATCGAAATAATCGCCCAATCCGCAACCGTGGAAGGTGTAGAGTTGCCTGGGCAGTTGCTCGACCAGGTTCAGCGGAATGGACACCGTGCAGGATTCGCCGTAGCCGGTGGTTACGCCGTAAACAAAGCCTTCTTCCTTTAACAAGGTGTCGATAAAGCGCGCGCCTTTGTTGATGCGTTCAATAAATTTCGGTTGCCTGCCTAACTCCGCCTGAGCTTGTTGGTTGGCTATTTGGCAAACGGCTTCAATGGTCAACGGCCTGCCATCGAAAACTACGGTATTTTTACTGTTCATTCGCTCGCCAAAAATCGAAAAAGTTAAACCACTGTAACGGTTCCATTAAGCAGTAATGCTCCAGCCGCCCGGCATAACGCTGTATTATTTGCTGCAAGGCTTGCTCGCGGGTTTTCCGAGGCAACGTCAATAGGTCGCTGAAATGGTCGAAATAGATCACCTGCCTGCCCTGCTGTTTCAAGCAAAACAGCGTGTAAACCGGGCATTTAAGCAATGCGGCCAGGATAAACGGGCCTTGCGGAAACGAAGCATCGTCTCCCAGAAACTTAGCCCGGCTCACGCGCGGATTCCGGCTGACCGGCGTCCGGTCGGCGGTAATAACGACCAATTCGCCGTTGTCGATTTTATCGCTCAATAGCATAGCCGTGGCAGCGCTGATGTCGGTTACCTGAATCAGGTTTAAGCCGCTGTTCGCGTTGGTTTGCCTGAGCAGGCGATTGAATTTTTCTGCATGTTTGGTATGCACCAATACGTTAATGCGGGGAGCGTCGTCCAAATCCGCAATCACCCGGCAAACTTCAAGATTACCCAAATGCGAGCCCAGCAGGACTATGCCCTTACCCGATTTGACTTGGGCCAGTAGCGCGTCGCGTCCTCTATAGCTTACGTCGGCACGCGACAACGCGCCGGACCAGGCCGCCAATTTGTCGATAATGGCGTTGGCAAAGCTGATGAAGTGCCGGTAGCTGTCCTTAAGGCTTCCGCTTAAGCCGGATGCAGGCGAAAACTGCGCAACCCGCTTTAGATAAGCCCGGCTGGCTTCCCGGCCCGGCTTGTTCGCCAACCAGTAATAACTGACGACCGGATATAAAAACCACTGCAACACGGTGCGCCCGAATAACAGGTAAACGCGCAGCAAGAAACGCATGCCCCAAATCATGCTCCACTCGCCCATATCCGCCCAATGCGAAGAGTTATTCATCGATGGCGCCTGTTAAGCAATTGCGGAATGCGTAACAGCATGCCGAAAAACAGTTTGGCATGGGTTTTCGAGATCATCAAATTATCCCGCCATAACTTAAAATGCGATACGCCGTCGTAAGGGTAATTGACCTTCGTCGGTATGTTAATGACGTCCACGCCACGCCAGTACAGGCGCACCAAAATGTCGATGTCGAAATCCATGCCTTCGGCTATGTCTGTAACACGGGATAAGGCCTCGACTGCCGTTAACGGATACAAGCGAAAACCGCACATGCTGTCTGCAACCGCAAACGACAAGGTGTTGATCCATACCCATAGATTGGCGATAGTCCGGCCGTAAACACGGCTCTTCGGCGCGGTTCGATCAAACAGCGGTTGGCCTAAAATCAGCGCTTCAGGGTGCTTTGTCCCGGCGTCAAGAAACGCCGGAATATCGTTAACATCGTGCTGTCCGTCGGCATCGATCTGGAGCGCATGACTAAATCCCAAGGCCTGTGCCGTCTTAAAACCGTCCAGCACCGCAGCGCCTTTGCCGCCGTTTTCCGGACGGTTGATTAAGATGAGCCAATCCGGCTCCCGTTCGGCGCAGTCTGCCAAAATTTGGGAGCAACGCGCCGAGCTGCCGTCGTTAACCAGCAACGTCGGAATACCGAAGTGTTTTAATTTGGCAAGCACCTGAGGAATCGCGGCTTCGTGGTTGTAAACGGGGATGACGATGCAGGCTTTCATTAGCTACGAAACTCCGACAGGATTATTCACCGCGAAGAGCACGAAGGACACGAAGAAAAATAGTTTGAAAACTCTGGGTTCTTCGCGGTTATTCGTTCTTATATTGCGTACTTTCACTCTATCTCTTACCTTCGTAAACCATGCGCCCCGAGCTATGCGTACCGCGCTCCGAGCTGAAATTAAAATACAGTTTTCCCGACGCTGTCTTCCAGTCCAGGGTCAGCGTTAATTGATCGCCGGGTTTTACAACTTGGGTAAACTTAACAACTTCCAACTGCGAAAACGGCTTATCGATAACAAAAAACAGCTTGCCGAAATGTTCGACCCAAGCCAGTTGCACCACGCCCGGTAAAATCGGGTAACCCGCAAAATGATCGGCAAAATACAGCAAATCTTCGGGCGCCTTAAGACCAAGCCGGACGCTTTCCGAGGCCATGTCAAGATTGAGCGTTTGAGGCAATTTCCGGTTATCAAAATCCAACAGTTTTTTTAACAACTGCTGGTCGATTTTGCCTTGGCCGGTTAACGGCATGGTGTTTACAAACAACCATTTTCTGGGCAACACCACGGCCTCAAACCATTGCCCAAGCGTTTTGCGCAGTTGCCTGATCAGCCGGTTTCTGCCTTGGCTTGCCAACTGCTCTAAACCCTGCTGATTTAACACCATGACCGCCGCAACGACATCCCTGTGATTGCTTATCACCAACGCATGGGCTTCATCTATCCACGGCGCAGTCGTTAAACGTTGTTCCAGCTCGGCCAAGGACAGGCGTTTTTCTTCGATTTTGACGATGCGGTCTAAACGCCCATGCAGTATGAACCGGCCATCGTCCAGCCGGGTGATTTGGTCGTCCAGCCGACAACCTCGTTCCGCTGCCAAATAAGGCGAGTGCAGTAGCCAATTGCCATCGGGATTGCTTAAGGCGATACCGGCAAATAGCGTCCAAGCCTGATCCTGCCGCCGCCAGGCGATGCCGCCGGTTTCGGAGCTGCCATAGACTTCAATCACCGCCTGCCCGCCACCGCTGAATAGCTGCTGAGCGGCGCTCTCCGGCAACGCGCCGCCGGAACTGAAAATCGCCTTTAAATCTCTAATACCTTCCCAAGGCGATCGCTGATCCAGGCGTTTTAAATGCGCCGGGCTGGCAATCCAGTAAGCCGAACCCGGCTGAATGGCATTCACTAACGTCTCGGGATTGATATAAGCCTGACTATGAAAACACCGTCCTGCCGCAAGCGGCCATAACACGCGAAACAACAAGCCGTAGATATGCTGATGACTAACCGTCGCCAACGCCGTTGCATCGCCCAGTTGTTCGCCCCACTGTTTTTCCAGCGCGGCGATTTCAAGCTGAAACTGGTTCAAGCATTTCGCTATCGGCTTGGCCTGACCTGTAGAGCCCGAGGTGAAAATGACCAGCTGTTTATCTAAAGGATTTAACGGCGATAAAGACCGGTTGGAAGCAGCCGACGCATCCGGGCAATCATCGAAACAGTCGCCGTTTTGCCAATCGCCGAGCAGCTGACAGTCCGGCGACAATTGCTCTGCGGTGCCGGGACGGTTATTGCCGGGTATCCAAATTTGTTTACCGGCATGCAGCAACGCAAACAGCAAAACGGCAAACGGATAAGCATCTTCGGTATACAAGGCGTAATGCCGGTAAGGTTGCGCCAGCAGTTTGTCGACCCGGCATTTAACCGCGTTCGCAAACTGCTTTGCCGAATAATACCGCCCGGCATGATAGGCGACAGGCGTATCCGGCCGTTGGGCAATCAAGCAATGGGACAGCGGCAACAGCTTATCGGGCATGCTTCTGAGTTCTCATCCTGACCAGGTATTCGGCGGCGAACAAAATGCCCATCAGCACATAGGCGATCAGGCCGTTGTATAGACTCCAGATTTCCAGGCTGCACCAAAAGGCCGTTACCGATGCCAGAGTGCCGTTAATGATAAAGAAACCGCACCAGACTTGCGTCACGCGGCGGGTATAAATAACGCCTTCCGGCGGTAAATCGGGGTGCTGAAGACGGGCCAGACGTTCAATCAAACTGGGCGGCGAAAACAGGCTCCAACCGAAAATGAGCAGCATCAAGCCGTTGACCAGGATCGGGTAGAACAGCAACGTGTTTAGTTGATTGCTCCACATTGCAAATGCTGAGTAAGCGATGCCTGCAACCAATAACGGCATGCTCCAGTGTTTCAGCGAATAACTGGCCGCCAGTCTGACCAGCAGCAATACAATCAATAGCGCGGCTATTTTCCAAGGCTCGAAATAGTCTCTGCCGAAAAAAACCGCCAGCGGGTATAACAGGGTCGACAAACCCATTATGCCGTTTACAAACCAACGCATATTTATCTCGTTCCCATAAGCTGTGTACCCTCTGGGGCATAAATGGGAATGCAGCCCGGATGCCCAGCACTGCGAGCCGTTACGCGAACTGCTGGTTCCCAAGCTCCAGCTTGGGAACCCAGGAGGCGAAGCTCCAGCTTCGCGAGACTGGAAGCTGGAGCTTCCCGCACTGAATTCCCAAGCTGGAGCTTGGGAACTAGCGTAACACCGTGTAGGAGTGGGCCATCCCCGCGATGTTTGTGCCGCAGTTGCAGCATTGTAGTTCCTTCATCGCGGGGATGGCCCGCTCCTACACAGCTCATAGGGCCGACCTTACTCTACATTTCCACGCCGCGCGTGGGAACGAGAAGATAAACCAAGCAACCGGCATATCAATCATTAAGCATCTTATAAACCGCCTCGACCACATCGCCAATGGTGCGGGCGGTTTTGAAATCTTCGGCCTTGATCGCTTTGCCGGTCATTTCCTTAAGCCTGACGATCATGTCCACCGCATCGATACTGTCGAAATCCAGGTCTTCGTACAGCTTCGCCTCCAGCGTAATGGCCGGTTCGTCCATTTCAAACATCTCGACCATGATCTCCTTGACGGCCGTTAAAATTTCTTCGCGCTCTTTTATCATCATCGCCTCAACCGCGCGCGGCTTGAATGTACTCAGCCAGCGTTGAAACCGAGGCGAAAATCTTCACCACGTCCTCTTTTTCGGCATCGATTTTTATATTGTATTTTTTACGGATAGCCAAGCCCAATTCCAATGCATCGATGGAATCCAGCCCCAAACCGTCATTAAACAACGGCGCCTGGCTGTCTATATCCGCGATGCCGATGTCTTCCAGGTCCAGCGTATCAATAATAAGTTGTTTTAATTCATTTTCCATCGTGCTTATAAAGCTCTCTTTGTTGGGTAAAATAATCTTGCTGATAGCGGGTAAAGCGACGGACGCCTACCGATCTTGGGCTAATATTGGCAAACCGCTCCAGCGGCATATCGTCGCCGACCCGCATGGTCAGATGAAAGCGGCGCTCGGGAATTTGATACCAGCGCTCGGCTTTGGTTAAGGTGCCGGGAGCGCAGCTCAGCGTCACCGGCGTCACGACGGCATCGGCCTGCAAGGCAATGGCCGCCGCGCCGCGTTGAAAATGATACGGTTTGCCCGGTATCGACCGCGTCCCTTCAGGAAAAATAATCATCGACCCGCCCGAGCGCAGCCAGGCAACGCAGTCGGCTATCATTTGCTCGGGATCGCCGTTGCTGATGTAGCCTGCATTGATGATCGGGCCGCGCATGAACGGATTATGGAACAATCCGGCTTTGACAATGCAGCTAGCCTGTTTGATGCGGCTGATCAAAAACACAATATCGACCAGCGTCGGATGATTGGCGATGATCAATTGGCCGGGCCGGTTCAGCTTTTCCAAACCCACGATGTCGTAAGTCATCACCCCCAGCCGATGCATCAAGCCGATGAACACATAAAAACTGTAAGATACTACTTTTTGGCCGCGACCGACTTTTTGCCGCGGACTGCCGGGCCAAAGCGACAACACCGGAAACACGAAGACCCACAGCAATAAACCGCCGACACCGAAACTAAAAAAACTTATTCCTGTTGCCAGAAGACGCCAACCATAGCTTAACTTTGCCGCTATTTTTTGTGCCATTCCCAGCTATGCCGATGATTGCCCAGCGCCAACGATCTATCGTCGGCAACCAGAAACTTGATAAAAGAGAATATCTGTAAAGCATGTTCGCCATCGTCGCGATGCGCGGATGATCTGTTAAATCGCAACGGCAAACCGCTCCCGGTTAAAGAAATCTTTAAAGCCAACGCACACATGGCAGGCGCATTGAGCGCAAACGGCAGCGACGGATAAAAATCCGATAACGGTTCATCATACAAAACGATCAGCACCTCATCGGCATGATGTTCCAGCAAAATCCCCAGCGCTTCAATAAATGCCGGGGCAATGCCGTCCTGGCCCGGCGCAATCACGGTAATTTCCTGATGGTTGCCGTAGGCCATCGAAAACAAGCCGGATATGGCATTATGCACGGACAGACTGAAGGCTGTCGGCGAAACGTCCTCGCCTTTTTGCATGCTTTTGAGCATCTCTAATGATTTATTCACTTCGCCGTGAGCGGAACTGAAAACGATGGGTAATGCCTTATCGCTGCCAATACAAGCATCCGCGGCATTAAAAACCGCTCGGGCTAATGGGCTTAATCTGCGTTGCAGTATCTTTGGCACCGTCATCGGCACCGCCGCTTTTTCCGTTGGAATGAAAGCCTGATGGTCATGCCGGCTGCGCCAGTCTTGGCGACTGCTCATTCCGGGAGCCCAGGCGTTCCATTGTCTCACTATAAAATCAGTTGTCATTATATCAATCCGCTTGATCGTTTACACTTGATCGGCAATAAAAAGCCATAAGCTTTGAATTTCTTCCAAGCGGCAGGATGACAATCAAAGCGATGACAGAACACCCAAAACCGGAGCATTGCTTTTAAACAGCGCCGAGACCGGCATGCCGGGCGTCAGCGCCAAGCTTTCCGCACTTTGCGGCGTAATCGTCGCGACCAGCGTTTCGCCGCCGGGTAGTAAAACAATCACTTCCGCATTCACTGCATCTTGCAGAACGCGAATCACGCTACCGGACAACCGGTTGCGAGCTGACGACCGCATGGATGCAGGAGGTAGAGCAACGCAGGGAGCAGTTGCCGGAAACCGGTCGGAACCGGGATCGGTTGTTAACGTAATATCGGCGCTGTTGATCAACAAAACCGCGTCGGCCCCGCCCTGTAAGCCAAGGCTACTCAGCGATGCCAGAGTGACCGAGGTAGCAACCTGTTCGCCGCCTTTCAACTTCACAATAACCTCGGCATTCACCGCGCCGGCTTGAATCTCAACAATACTGCCAAAAAGTTGGTTACGGGCGCTGGTTTTAACCACCAGCCGCTGCAACAACAAAACCGTATCGGAATCGTCAGTGATATTACGGTTAAGTTGCTCAAGAAACTGCCTATGCTGTTGTTCCAGGCCGGTAAACAGCGCCAGCAAAGAGCGTCCCGCCTCGGTTAAACGGGTGCCGCCGCCTTTACTCCCCCCCGTGGCGGTATTAACCAATGTTTTCGGCGCGCCATTATTGGCTCTTTCGATGATTTGCCAAGCGCCTTTATAACTCAAGCCCACCTGCTTGGCGGCTTGATTAATGGACCCACTTTGATCTATCGCTCTTAGCAAACCGATCATGCGGACATCCAGTCCGACTAGCCGCAATTCGGCATCGACCCAGGGTATTGGAATATTGTTGTCGTTTGAGCTGTTTGTCATAACTGGTTGTATTACAGTCAAAAATTGAGTTAACCATTATTCCCGGCCGGGAACAACCTGATTTCCAATCAAATAATGCGGGAATAGAACTGCATTGTCGCCAAGCCTACAGAACATTACAAAAATGTTTGATATATAGCATTGATTACTTTTAAGCCAACAATAATAATCAATATAATTCAATAGTATAATTAACAAAATAGCAAGTGGCACAACGTTTGCTTAGGAATATTGTCATTAACTCGTTATGTACTTTTATACATAACGAGTTAAACTAGAGCCGCGTCTTATTTTAGCTTTTTCGAATACGACGCTGTATGCATCGACGAATCGACGTACAACTGCATGGATGCAGGAGGTAGAGCAATGCAGGAGCAATTGCCGAGATGTAAACATCATAAATTATAATTAATAGGTCATTGATGATGCGAATAAAATCTCTTACCGGCGTTACTGTCAATCATACACTCAGTTTAATAGTCGCCGGCGGCTTTTGTTTAGGACATAGCCTCGATGATGTCCAAGCCGCAGAACCTCAGCAAAGCTATAGTCGAGCGCCAATGGCCGCTTACAACTTTATGATGCAGGACCCGCTCTTAGGTAATAGCTATGAGAAACCGGTGTGGAATTTGCACGATACGCTCGGTTTGCCCGAATGGTTATCGGTAGGCGTTGAGCACAGAACCCGGTACGAATCTGTGTCGGATACATTCAAGGCATCACAGCCCAGCCCTGCTCCTAAGGCAGGCGGAGGCGATCAGCAAATTGCGCTTCAATCCGACCTTTGGCTACAAGCCAAACTGGGTAAATTCCGTTTCGCAGCGGAATTCATGGATGCCAGGACGACGCTTTCGGACGATGGCGCCAACAACACGCCCAATCCTCCCAATAACGCTTCGGTCGATACCCTGGATTTCGCTCAAGGCTATGTATCCTGGACCGATCAAAATTTGTTTTTCAGCGGCAAAGGGGTTGAGGTCAAAGCGGGGCGTCAAACCATGGATTTGGGTAGCCGAAGACTGATAGCAAGACCCATCTTCCGGAATACCGTGAACAATTTTACCGGCGTCCGGGTCAGAGTCATCGATTACGACCGCTGGCAATTCAACGCTTTCGCAACGATGCCGGTACTTCGATTCCCGCAATATAATTCCGTTACCCCTAATGCCGATTTGATTAACCATCATCAGTGGGATGAAGAAGATACCCGGACTTGGTTTTCCGGCGGTATTCTAGAAGGCAGCAAACTCTACAAAGATATTAATGCCGAAGTGTATCTTTATCATCTCGACGAAGGGGACAGCCGGCTTAATCCCACCCGAAACCGCCGTTATTTCACGCCGGGCATCCGTATTTACCAAAAACCCAGTAAAGGTAACTATGACTTTACCGCGGAAGGCATGGGCCAATTCGGTACCGTCAAGTATGCGGCGACCGGCGCTTTTGCGAACACCGAAAAACAACATGAAGCTTGGTCTTCCCATGTCGAAGCGGGTTATAGCTTTGACTTGCCCTGGTCGCCAAGATTTTATTTGGAACACGACTACGCAAGCGGCAATAAAAACTGGAAGAACAACTCAGCCAGCGCTGAAGACTCAAGGTTCGATCCGCTCTTCGGGGCCTCGGATTTCGACTTCGGACCTGCCGGCATTTACGGCGCGTTTCAACGCACCAATATCAACTCGCCCGGATATAAACTGGATTTCTCACCCCGTAATGACATGTCGTTCAGGTTCCAACAGCGCCTGATATGGCTGGCTGAGGGTCAAGACTGCTGGGGCGCGGCAGCTTGTACAGCGGGCACCACTCCGGGTCTTGCCGGAGGTAACGGCAGTTATGTCGGAGACCAACTAGGCTTTACCGGGCGTTACAACGTTAACAGCAGCTTGAATTTCGATGCGGGCTGGTATCACTTGTTTAAAGGCGACTTTGCCAAATCGGCAAAACAAACCAATGCAACCGGCGCGGCCCAGACCGGGGCGGCTTTCGCAACTACGCCTGGGGCTGACACTGACTACTTCTTTGTCACAAGCCAGTTAAGATTTTAAAACGTCGACTTAGAATATGATCGGTAATAACTTCCCGAAACATAAACTCATCGTTCCCACGCTCTGCGTGGGAATGCAGCCTGAACCGCTCTGCGGTTCGGGACGCTGGAGCGTCCCTGACTGGGTTACCACGCAGAGCGTGGGAACCATAAATGCCTAAATACCCTAAAACCCTCCATTGTGAGTAATTTTCCCAGATTCCGGAGATACCCATGTTAAAAAACACCATTTTCCGTTCCATTTTATTACTAGCCTTGCTGCTGATGACTTCCATCAGCTCGGCCGCAACAACCTTGGTCGCCGTCGCAGCCAATTTCACCAAGCCGATGACCGAAATCGCCGCGGCTTTTGAAAAATCCACCGGTCACAAGGCCAATTTGTCGTTCGGCTCTTCCGGCAAATTCGTTTCGCAATTTGAAAACGGCGGACCGTTTGAAGTATTTTTATCCGCCGACGACAAAGGCCCGATCAAACTCGAACAATCGGGATTGGCCGTACCCAATACCCGTTTCACCTATGCGCTTGGAAAACTGGTGTTATGGTCGGCCACGCCGGGCCTGGTGGATGACCAAGGGCAAGTCCTGAGTAAAGGCGGTTTCAAGCATATCGCGCTGGCCGATCCGAAACTGGCGCCTTACGGTGAGGCAGCGGTTGAAGTCATGAAAAACCGCGGACTATTCGACAAACTGCAACCGGTGTTCGTACAGGGCGAAAATATCGCACAAACCCACCAATTCGTCAGCACCGGCAATGCCGAGCTGGGTTTTGTAGCATTCTCGCAAGTCATCGATAACGGCAAGATCGCCGGCGGCTCAGGCTGGATAATCCCAAGCGATCTTTATAAGCCGATCCGTCAGGATGCGATACTGATGAAAACCGGGGCGGAAAATCCGGCTGCACCGGCATTGATGCAATTTTTAAAATCGCCGGAAGCGCTCGCGATTATCCGTAAATACGGTTACGACTTGGCTCAATAGACATGTTAAACGCCGCCGATATGGCCACGTTGTGGCTGACGTTCAAGGTTGCAGGCATCGCCACGTTGCTGATGCTGTTGTTCGGAACGCCGCTGGCTTGGTGGCTGGCACGTACAACGTCGCGCTGGAAATCCCTTTGTAATGCGCTGGTATCCTTGCCGATGGTGCTGCCGCCGACGGTATTGGGTTTTTATTTATTGGTCATGCTGGGGCCGAACGGCCCTATCGGCCATTTGACCGCCGAACTGGGCCTGGGCACCTTGCCGTTCACCTTTCCCGGATTGGTGATCGCGTCGGTGCTGTATTCATTGCCGTTTGTCGTGCAACCGTTGCAAGCTTCATTCACGGCCATCGGCGAACAGCCTTTGGAAGCCGCCGCAACCTTGCGCGCCGGTCCTCTGGATACTTTTTTCAGCGTCATTGTTCCGCTGGCGAAACCCGGCTTCCTGACCGCTTCGATTTTGGGCTTTACCCATACCGTCGGCGAATTCGGCGTGGTGCTGATGGTCGGCGGCAATATTCCGGATAAAACCCGCGTGGTGTCGGTGCAAATCTACAATCATGTCGAAGCGCTGGAATACACTGAAGCGCACTGGCTGGCGGGCATTTTGATGCTGTTTTCGTTCAGCGTGCTGATGATGCTGTATACCGTATTGAAAACGCAACCCGTCGCCCACCCGCTTAAGTGATAAACATGACCACAATCCAGGCCCGCTTCCAACTCGATTACGGCGACTTTAAATTGGACGTCGATTTAAAGCTGCCCGGCGTCGGCATTACGGTATTGTTCGGCCATTCCGGCTCCGGCAAAACCACCTTGCTGCGCTGCATTGCCGGACTGCAACACGCGCCGCATGGCTTTCTAGAAATCAACGGCCATATTTGGCAGGACAGCGAGCGCGACTTGTTTCTGCCTACTTATAAACGACCGCTGGGCTATGTATTTCAGGAAGCCAACCTGTTTCCGCATTTGACGGTACGGGAGAATCTGCACTACGGTTTGAAGCGGATCAAACACAATTCGGGCACGGTAAAACTGGAGCAAACCCTTGAACTGCTGGGCATCGGTCACTTACTTGAGCGCATGCCCGGACACTTGTCCGGCGGCGAACGGCAACGGGTCGCTATCGCCAGGGCCTTGGCGTTGAACCCTGAAATACTGCTGATGGACGAACCGCTGGCGTCGCTGGATTTCAAGCGCAAACAGGAAATCCTGCCGTTTTTAAGCCGCCTGCATCAGCAACTGGACATTCCGGTGCTGTACGTCACCCATTCCCAGCAGGAGGTCGCGCAACTGGCCGACACGCTGGTGATCATGGAAGACGGTCGGGCTCTGGCTTCGGGGCCGCTGTCGGAAACGCAAAGCCGTCTCGACGTGCCGCTGGCGCAAGACCGGGAAGCCGCCACGGTGTGGCAGGCGACCGTCGCCGAACATGAAGCCGACTATCATCTGACCCGCGTCGCCTTTGCCGGAGGCTCGCTCAGCCTACCGGCGGTCGATGCAGAGATCGGCACACCGTTACGGGTACAGATTTACGCCCGTGACGTCAGCATCGCCCTTGAAGCGCCGACCGCCACCAGCATACTCAATGTGCTGCCCGCGACCATCACCGGCATCGCCGACGGTCGCGACGGCCAGAGCGTAGTGCAGTTGCGACTGCCAAGGATGGCGGCCGAGACAGCTCCCGGCGGTCCTCGTCATTCCCTCCATCCATGGAGGTCAGAACTGTCGCAATCGGTAGGGAACCGATGCGACCAGGTCGGCGATCAGGCGCTGCTGGCGCACATCACCCGCAAATCGGCGTTGTTGCTGGGTTTGCAGATCGGCATGTCGGTTTATGCGCAGATCAAGGGTACATCACTGTTAAATTAACCAACACCCCGGAGATTCATCATGAAAGCAAGTGCTCGTAATCAGTTTGTAGGTACCGTCACTGAAGTGCTCATCGGCGCGGTCAATGCCGAAGTTCATGTCGGCTTGAAAGGCGGAGAAACCATTGTTGCCTCAATTACCAAGGAATCCGTCGAAACGCTGGGGATCAAGACCGGCCTTGAAGTTATCGCCTTGGTCAAGGCCCCGCAAATCATCATTGTCACCGATTTCGGCGGCTACCGGCTTTCGGCGCGCAACCAGCTGCAAGGCACGGTAACCCAGGTCAAACCCGGCGCGGTCAACGCCGAAGTCGACATTGAATTAAAAGGCGGCGAGCAGGTTGCCGCCACGGTGACTAACGACAGCGTCGAAACCTTGGGCTTGAGCAAAGACAAACCGGCCACTGCGGTGTTCAAGGCTGGCGCGGTGATTCTGGCTGTTAAGGGCTGATGTTCGTGTAACCGGCTGCAATCCGTATTTCGTTTGCAGCCGGTTTTTGCTGCGCGCATCGTTGTATACAAATATAGGCGGGATGCCGTCATTCTGACAGTCGTTAGGCGGGAAGCAAGCGAGAAGACCTTCCAGGTTTTGAAAACCTGGAAGGTCTAACTGGCAACGTTCTGAACAGGCGGGACGTTTCAAACGGAAAATATCCTGTTCGACAGCCGCAAAGCCATCATGATGCCGCGCGAACAGCGTCCGGTGGGCGCTGGGTATTACAGATCGGAAGAACTGAACGTGACCATTGTCCGCCGCGGCCAACGTTTTCAGGGCTTGACCATGGAGGGCGAGCGCCATGTGCTGCTGGCTCGCAGCCCCGACCCCAGACTTTATACTGATTTAAGGTGTCGCCAAGCACCTACTGTAGGCGCCCCCGATTGCCGTTCCGGACGCAATTCTACCGCCCATCCGTCACTGCCATTTAGTTAAGTGTTAAAAGTGATTGTGTCGTTGTAGGGTGGATAAGCGCAGCGCATCCACCATAACAATCTCGGCATAGGTGGATGCGCTACGCTTATCCACCCTACGCTTTTCTGGCAGTGATCTCCTGCTTCGATGCCATCGAAAAAAAAGCAACCAAAGAAAAAAATACCGTCCATACGTCACATCAGTCATTAAAAAAATAGAGTACGAGGCAGCGCCAGGATGAGTGCATCCCACCGAAGACAGCCTCGCACATTGGCGGCAAATCGACCTCAATTCTTCACCGATCTCAATTTCCAAGCCGCCCTGACGACCAGCACCACAGCAGTGAGAAACCCGACCGTCGTCAGCGTGAAACTCAATGCCGCCTGAAACGGAAAATGCGCTTCAACAGGAATCGCAACCAACGGCTTCGGCGTCAAGCCTCTGACCAGAAATGACAATGGGTTGAAGAAAGCGCCGAAACAACAGGCGGCAACGACCCAGACCGGCGGATCGATGGCATACTGCCGAAACAGCAGGAAAAAGATAAACAGAAATTGGGCCATCATCAAATAGTCGATATGAGCCCTGATAATGTCGGCCCGCTCGACGAGCAATCCGGCCAAAAAGCCATCGGGGAAAAACAGCGTGACGCCTAGCACCCAGGCGATGGCAAGCGCTATTGCCAGACACAGGCCGGCAAACGCCACCAGAAAAAGGTTGGTCATCGTCATCTTTTGGTTTGTCATGGTTATCCTCATCGTTATACGGGGACTTGGGTCCCGCCTTGTTGGACGCCAATATCGGCGAATTGCTCAAGCCGCTGTCAGTTGTCAATCGTCGGCGATTTGACTACACTGCATCGCAAACGCCTACGTTGAAAACGGGCGGCTCAAGACAATAAGGAGTATAAACAATGGCAGACAGTCCTCGCTTGTATGAACGTGCTGCACCGGAGATCGTCAAGTTCGATGCGCTCTGGGACATCAGCGACGGCCGCACGTTTTTTACCGGACCGCTGCATTACAACGCCAGCCACCAGCACGGCGCGCCGGTTTTTCTCGCCGGGATTTACGGCAATTTTCGCTTGCGACTGGATGGCGGCGATTGGCTATCCTGCCGCACCGCGGTTATTCCCGCCGGTGTGCAGCACGAACTGGATATAGGCGGCGATCCGCTGACGGTGTTTTATATCGAGCCGAATATCGCCGGGGCCGATGCCTTGAAGCCGCTGACCCGCAATGCCCGCGAGGTCAACGGCGCATGGGTCGGCACCGGCGGGGAGATTTCGTTCATGCGCGACCTGTACGAAGACCGCTACAATCCGCACTGGACGGCGGAACCGTTGGCCGACCTGATGGGCTTTGCCAAACGACGGACCAGCGCCGGACTGATCGATCCGCGCCTAGCCCAGGTGGTGGAGTTTTTATTCGAACACGGCGACGACCTCAGCTCGGTGGCAACGCTGGCCGGGACGGTCGGGCTGTCCGCCTCGCGGTTCCAGCATCTTTTTACGCAACAGATCGGCGTTCCTTTCCGCCGTTATCGGGGCTGGAACCGGATGCGGAAGGCGATACGCGAAATCATAAAAGGCAACAACTTCACCACCGCGGCGCACGCTACCGGGTTTTCGGACTCGGCCCATTTCAGCCATGAATTTCGCAAGACCTTCGGCGCGCCACCCACGGTAGGACTGCACAAGCTGGCGCGGCTGCAACGCTGAACATCAAACGGAAGATAAATGACTGTAAAACCTGAACTTGGCATTTCTTCGCTGGAAACCGGCGAATTGGGCGTACTGCACTTGCGGCGCTATTGGCGTAAGCGGCTGCTGGAAGTCGAGGGTCGGCTTGACCAGGACAGCGTGTGGGACGAACGCGGCCTGGATTTCACGCTGATGCAGGGCTTGGGACTGGGCATCGTCGAACCGGCGGATTACCTGTTCCAACAGCGTCCCACTTATGCCGAATTCGAACAATGGATTGCGCAAAAGCTCGGCGGCGGCCCTGAGCGCGCCTTGGTGGAGCGCCTTAATAAAATGGTTAGACATTATCTGGAACAACCGCACCGTACCTATCCCATCGAGAAAACTGATATTCAGGAACCGGCGTTGTCGGCAGAGGACTTGGCATTTTGGCGGGAAAACGGCTACGTGGTGCTACGCAACGCGGTTTCAGTAGAGGATTGCCGGGACGCCGAAGCGGCGATATGGGACTTTCTCGGCATGGACCCGCAAAACCCCGAGACTTGGTACAACGAAACGCATACGTTTTGGGTGACGCTGTTCCAGCATCCGGTCCTGAATAAAAACCGCGCCGCACCGCGCATCCGCAAAGCATTCGAGCAGCTTTGGGGAACCGATGACTTGTGGACTACCGTGGATCGCTCCAGCCTGAACCGTCCGGAGCGCGGCGGTATCGATATATCCGGCCCCAGCCGCCTGCACTGGGACGTCAGCTTGGCCTTGCCGATCCCTTTCGGTGTTCATGGCTTGCTGTACTTAAGCGATACCAGCGCCGAACAAGGCGCATTTCGTTGCGTACCGGGATTTCATCATCGTATCGATCAATGGCTGGGAGAACTCGCGCCGGAGCAAAATCCGCGCGAGCAGGATTTGGAGAATCTGGGGCCGATACCGGTTACCGGTTCCGCCGGGGATTTCGTGCTCTGGCACCAGGCCTTGCCGCACGGCAGCGGCCGCAACCTGGCGCATTATCCGCGGGTGGTCCAATACATCACGGTGTTTCCCCATGATTACGGCATCCATCCGGTTTGGGAATAACCGGCTGCTGCGAGGGACCTTGGCCTGTATGGGACCTGCGTAATACGTGATTTAGCGGCCCGATGCCACCGCCCGTCCGCTACCGGATGACAACGTTAATAGCCCCGCCCTAAGCTTTTAACTTCTTTTAACCTGCCGTTTTCGAAACGAAGATATTGCCGCAAGCGTAAACGGCCTAAATTGTATATCCACTCTTCTACTTGTATCTCTTCATATTGTTGCAAGTCAATGGTTCTACCCGGAAAATGTATCGCCCTGCTCACCACTTTAGTGTGAGTTTCAACGGAATCCGGCTCACCGCATTGAGCGATGACATCATCTTTATAATCGCCCGGCTCAATCAAGTGATTCCTGCATCTCATCGCATAGGCTGCATTGAAACAACATAAGCTCAGAACTAAGACCGATATAATGATATTTTTCATCGCACAAACCTTAAAGCAGTTAAAAATCATAGCGATATTAGAAATATATTCGTATGATTTTCGATGAGGCGGCAGAAATTCGATGCTGGTTTCGAGTTCTGTCAATATTTGCTGCCATGCCTTAAAAAACTTCTTCCGCTAAAGATTTCAGTATAACGCTTTAACCCTTTGCGTACCTTTTTGAGTTTTTATTGGCCGGAATGCATTGGAAATGGGTACGCGATACATACCCTTGTATCTTAATCATGTCATGATTAACAAGTGGCTGGTGTTACGTTGCACCTGACGGGCAGCTCAACTAATCCCAGTCTGAAAAGGCGCGCGGCGCGCCCTACGCAGTTACCCAACCGCAAGCCGAACCGACTTACCGACACGACTCAACATATTCACCAAGGCATCGATAGTAAATTTGCTCACCTTTTTATTCATCAAATCGGAAACACGCGGACGAGAAATCATCAATAGCTCAGCGGCCTCTGCTTGCTTAAGATGATTAGTTGAAATCCACTTCGACAGTTCATCCATGAGCTGTTCTTTGAGAAGCTGAGTATCGCTGATGCGCTGCTGTGATTCGGCATGAAGATGAGCCGCTTCATCGGCATCGAAGCCAAGCTCCAAAAAAAGATTGGCCCCCGGTTTGGTGATATGGCGAACTTCAGTATCAATAGTCATTTTTCAGCTCCCTTTATTTCATTTACAACGGCACGGTAACGTGTTTCTGCGATAGCTTTATCTTGTTTTGTTGTTGCTTCAGTTTTTTTCTGGAAGCAGTGCAATACATAAATTACCTGCTCAAACTTGGCTACATACATCACGCGATAAATACCGGCAGCATCGCGAATACGAATTTCTTTTGTGCCGACACCTACGTCATTAAAAGGTTTCCAGTCATCAGGCTCTAATCCCGCCTGCACTTTCCCCAGCTGAAAACCGGCTTCTTTGCGCGGCTCCGCTGGAAACTTGAGTATGTCTTGATAAGAAGACCCTACCCAACGGATTTCTTTTTCTTGGTTCATGGATGCCCTCTTATTATGTATAAAATAATATACATCACCGCTCTGCAAGGCAAGCTCCTAATATAAGATGATAGAGCGTCGAACCTAATCGTCTAGCAAGTAACAAGTAGCCCATAGGATGAGCCAAAGGATTCTTCAGGAAGCCGTGCCATTGTGAAAGATCGTTTTATCTTCATCGCTGCGGCAGGCCTTGGAAAAAATGATGATGCAAAATGAGTAGCATCCAAAAATATACATTAATGGATAAATCGACCATGAACATTAATCAAGTTTTAGATAATGCAAAGCAATTGAATGTTAACGAGAGAGCCCTAGTTGCCCACTGTTTGATTTCTTCACTTGAAGCTAGGCAGGATGAGGGTGTTGATCAAGCATGGGCTGAATTAGCTGAGCTTAGGTATCAAGAACTTCTTTCCGGTAAGGTTGAGTCCGTATATATTGGGACGATATAAAGAAAGAAGTTAAAGGTTAAGGGATAACTTTTGGAGCTTGCTCTACCGGAATGCTTTGGAAATGGTACGCGAAGCGTACCCTACATGAGTGGCAACTGCCGCGCCAACAGCAATAAAGGATGCTCCACCCTGCCCCCATCGGCATTCAGATAAACCCCGCAACCGAAATTTCCGCTAACCACCACATCCGCCGACGAATCGGTGATGATTTGCCGCTTTAAAGCCCGCAACTGCCCGGCATTATCGGGATGAGTCAGCATATAGCTGCCGCCTGCGCCGCAGCAGATGTGATTGTCGACCAGCTCGACAATGCTTAGGCCGGGAATTTTTTGCAGCAGCGCATAAACGGTTTGCTGGTTTTTGAGTACATTGCGCTGGCTGCATGGCTCGTGGACTGCGACTTTCAGCTTGGATGCCGTCAGTTGCAAATCATCCGGCCAGTGTTCCAGCAGAAAATCGCTGATGTCGCACAAGCGTTGCCGGAACAGTTGTCCCGCTTCATCATCGTTTTGATATTCGCTTAACATCGCCCCGCAACCGGTGGCGGTGTGGAGCACGGCATCGACTTCCAACGCATTGAACACGGCGATATTGTTGTCGATCAAACCGGCGGCAGACTGGCCGTTGTGCTGGTGTATCGCTCCGCAGCAGCCTTGTTGCGGCGGCACCTGCACTTCGTAACCTATTGCATTAAGCAGTTTGATCGCCGCCAGCAAAGTCTCGCGGTCGAAATGTTCGGCGATACAACCGGTGAACAGCGCAACCCGGCCGCGTTTCGTGACACTGGCCGGATAAGAGGCCGCCAATGCCTGCAATACCGGTTTGCCCAGCAAGGCTTCGGCCTCCGCCAAATGCAGTTTTTTCAGCAATCCGGTGCTTCGTAACGGTTTTTGCAGACCCGATTTCAGGTACACAGCCGGCAACGGCATTAACCGCCTCAGCCACTCCTTGTTTTCAATCAGCTTGAATGCCAGTTTCGCCAACCAACCCGGATTAACCTTTAACTGCGCCTGAGCCTGATCGAACAACTGCCCGTAAGCCATCCGGCTTGGGCAAACGGTTTCGCAGGCCCGGCATTGTACGCAGTTATCCAGATGTCGGCGCTCATCGGCGCTGATCGGCAGGTTTTCAACCAATATTTTGCCGATGGTGCGAATGCGTCGGCGCGGGGTTTCTTCGTCAACCTGGAACAAGCGAAAAGTCGGGCAACTGCTAACGCAGATGCCGCAACGCATGCATTCCGCGGCATCCGGGATATACGGCCCCGAGCCGATCGGCTCGCCGGGTTCATCGTAGCTCATGTCCAAAAAATCGAACATCTCGGGCCTACATCACTTTGGCATAGGCGCGGCGCAACAACTCCATTTCCGCAGGCGGCCTGCCGCGCAGCTCCGGCAAGGTTCTCATCCGGCAATCCCGGCTTTGCATCAGTTTGTGCGGCGGGTCGAGCAGCATGAAGCGCGCCATGTGGACGGTGATAATACCGCCGGGGGCGTCGATTTGCTCGCTAAACTCCGGTTCGACGCGCAACAGGTCGTTGTCCAGTTGCAAAAGCCGGTTGATGTTGTTAACCAGCATGGCCGGATGAGTGCTGACTTTTTCGGTGATGAACTCTTCCGGCTCCAGTGCGCTGGACAACGCGGGCAGCGGCTCCGGAAAGCAGATGCTGCCGTTGCTGTGCTGGGCGACCAGCATCAAGGCGCTGATGTCGCCTTTGTAGTAAAGCAGCAGGCGATGATTGGCGAATGCGTCGATCTGGGTCATTAGACAAGTACGGTAGCCAGTAGTTCTTCAACATCCGCATCCAGGATTTCCAAGCCTATTTTTTTACAATAGCGTATTTCCTTATCGGTCGGATTTTTGTTTAAAACCCAACCTTTTTTCTCTGCCGCGCCGTAAACGATGTCGCTCATCACCATGCGCTCCGAATCCCTGTTGAGCGGCACGCCTATAAACAGGTATTGTTTGCCCTTGCGGTACTCTTTAAGAAAGTCAGGGATAGCGAAGCCTCCCATTAGCTCGGTGATGTAATCGACATAATCGGCATCCGAAGCGATGTAGTTGGCTTCCGGTCTGGGCGTGCCCAGCGGTTTGAATAAAATGGGCAGTCCGCGGTCAATCTGTTCCTGCGGGATTTCAAAATAATCGCTGCCATCGAAGTGATATATTTTAAAGCGGAACTGGCTGGCGGTGATTCTTGCAACGCCGACAATCAGCGTATGTTCTTCATCGGAATAGGTGTCTTGCAATTGGGTGTCCCTGTTTATGTCGACCACATAAGCAGGCCGCCATTCCGCCAGCCAATCATGCACTGACGCCCGCGTATATTCGGTTTCGCCGTATAGCTTGGTCAGAAACTGGCCCAGAAAGTTCCGGCCTCTTTTTAACTCCTGGTTCATCGCCGCCCTGGGAAACTCGTACATCAGCTTGGGAGCCATCGGGTTGCCGTTATTCATCGCCAAAATCAAGCTATGGCTGTCGGCAGGCATGGGGGCTCCGGTCAGTTTATTGGTTGCATCGAAAAGCGCGCCCGGCCCCAGATAAGGTACGACCTTGTTTTCGTACAACCCATCAAGTATTTCAGAAAAATCGGTAGAAGACATTGCAAACTCCATTATTTAAGTAGGTGTATCTTTTTACTTAAGCAATAATTAATCCAGTTTTTACCGACGCCTGATAAACAGCGTAACTTTATGATTATGAAATGATTAAATGATTCCATACGGAAATTGGCAGGTGGGATTTTGTTGTGTTTGTAACAATCTTTCTGTTGTTTATACGATCAATAAACACAAAATCATCATATAGCTTGGTATCGACATCTCTTTAATATAGGCGCTGCAACTTTAAGGCGGGGACAAATGAAATCCAAAATTTGACTTAGACTCCAATAAAAGAAAACGCTTCACGCTTAGGCGTGGCATACAACCTCCTGCACGCGCCGGAGTTACTAAACGCGACGCTGGAGCGTCTCAAACTGCATTCCCACGCCGGAGCGTGGGAACGATAAAACGATAAAAAGTTGCCGTGCGCGCCTTTCCCCCGCCCATTGAAAAACCTTGCCAGCCCTTTCGCGCGTCCTACTCGATAACTTAAATAACGCCTCGAAACCTGAACTTATCGTTCCCACGCTCCGGCGTGGGAATGCAGTCTGAACCGCTCTGCGGTTCGGGACACCGGAAAACCTTATTTTCAGCAAAAATCCTTAACGGTATTGACGCACCACAGAGGAACGATAGTTTTTAAACAATATTAAATAACCGTACTGTTACTAAGCTTACAGAACATAACAAAATGTTTGAAACACAACGCTATTCACTCGCCGCATAAATACAAATAACCAATATAATTCAACAACATAAATACAATAAAAGCAATTGGCACAGCGTTTGCTTTAACCATAATGTCATTAACAACAACGTCCCTAAGAGGAGAAGATCATGGCATTACGTCAATGTGCAATATACGGTAAAGGTGGAATCGGCAAGTCTACTACAACTCAAAACCTGGTTTCTGCGTTAGCGGAACTAGGCAACAATGTAATGATAGTTGGCTGCGATCCTAAAGCCGACTCTACTCGTTTGATTCTTCATGCAAAAGCTCAAACTACTATTATGAGCTTGGCTGCCGAAGCGGGTAGTGTTGAAGATTTAGAACTTGAAGATGTATTGAAAGCGGGTTACCGCGGTATTAAATGCGTTGAATCAGGCGGTCCTGAGCCTGGTGTCGGTTGTGCGGGTCGCGGCGTTATCACTGCGATTAACTTCCTTGAAGAAGAAGGTGCTTACGATGATGAACTTGACTTCGTTTTTTATGATGTACTTGGGGATGTTGTGTGTGGTGGCTTTGCCATGCCAATCCGTGAGAACAAGGCGCAAGAAATTTACATCGTCTGCTCGGGCGAAATGATGGCGATGTATGCCGCCAACAACATTGCCAAGGGTATCGTGAAATACGCTAACTCAGGCAGCGTTCGTTTGGCCGGTTTGATTTGCAACTCTCGCGAAACTGCGCGCGAAGACGAATTGATCTCTGCTTTGGCTGCAAAAATCGGCACCACTATGATTCACTTCGTACCGCGCGACAACGTTGTGCAACGCGCTGAAATTCGTCGTATGACGGTTATCGAATATGAACCCACTGCAAAACAAGCTGACGAATACCGTCAATTGGCGATGAAGATTCGCGATAACAAGAACTTCATTATTCCTACGCCTATCACTATGGATGAGCTGGAAGAACTGATGATGGAATTCGGTATTATCGATCAAGAAGACGAATCTATTATCGGTGTAACTGCGGCCGCAGAAGCAACCGCTTAAAAACGTATTGTGGGGGTGACTTTAGTCGCCCCCACAGTCATTCCATCCTAAAACCTGTCTGTTGGGGGATTACCCACGGCACAAGTAGGAGATACTCATGGCTGCTCTAACAAAAGAAGAGACCGAAGCGCTTATTCAAGAAGTGCTGGAAGTCTATCCCGAACAAGCAAAGAAAGATCGTGCCAAGCATTTAGCGGTTAACGATCAATCCCTGGAAAAATCGAATAAATGCATTACTTCAAACCGTAAATCCCAGCCCGGCGTAATGACCATTCGCGGTTGCGCTTACGCTGGATCCAAGGGCGTGGTTTGGGGCCCGATTAAAGATATGATCCATATCTCGCACGGCCCGGTCGGCTGCGGACAGTATTCGCGCGCCGGTCGCCGCAACTATTATGTTGGCACTACCGGCGTTAATACGTTCGGCACGATGAACTTTACATCCGATTTCACTGAAAAAGACATCGTTTTCGGCGGCGATAAAAAGCTCGCGAAAATAATGAACGAAATCGAAGAATTGTTCCCGTTGAACAAAGGCATCAGTATTCAATCGGAATGCCCGATCGGTCTGATCGGCGACGATATTGAAGCGGTCGCCAAAAAAGCCAACAAGGAAATCGGCAAGCCTGTGGTGCCGGTTCGTTGCGAAGGTTTCCGCGGTGTTTCCCAATCATTGGGCCATCACATTGCTAACGATGCGATTCGCGACTGGGTATTGGAAAACCGCGATGGCGACGACAGCTTTGCCACTACGCCCTACGATGTCGCTGTGATCGGCGATTACAACATCGGCGGCGATGCCTGGGCTTCGCGTACCTTGCTGGAAGAAATGGGCTTGCGCGTCGTTGCCCAATGGTCCGGCGACGGCACCATTGCGGAAATGGAAAAAACCCCCAAGGTGAAATTGAATTTGATCCATTGCTATCGCTCAATGAACTACATTGCGCGGCACATGGAAGAAAAATACAAGATCCCCTGGATCGAGTACAACTTCTTCGGCCCCACCAAAATCGCCGAATCGTTACGCAAAATTGCCGCGTTATTCGATGAAACGATTCAAGCCGGCGCTGAAAAAGTTATCGCTAAATACCAAGCCGAATACGATGCGGTTATCGCCAAATACAAACCGCGTCTGCAAGGCAAACGCGTCATGTTGTATGTCGGCGGCTTGCGTCCTCGTCACGTTATCGGCGCCTATGAAGATCTGGGCATGGAAGTGGTCGGCACCGGCTACGAATTCGGCCATAACGACGACTACGACCGCACTATCAAGGAAATGGGCAATGCGACGTTGATCTATGACGACGTGACCGGTTATGAGTTCGAAGAATTCGTTAAGCGGGTTCAACCGGACTTGATCGGCTCCGGCATCAAGGAAAAGTACATTTTCCAAAAGATGGGCATTCCGTTCCGTCAAATGCACTCCTGGGATTACTCCGGCCCTTATCACGGTTATGACGGTTTTGCCATCTTCGCCCGAGATATGGACATGACACTGAATAACCCTTGCTGGAAACAAGTGAAGGTGCCCTGGAAAACAGCTGAAAGTACAGACGTAGCCGTCGCTGCAAGCGCTTAATTTGTAGGGTACGCTGTGCGTACCATTTGTTGATTTACGGCGTACCGTGAAAAGGTACGCATAGCGTACCCTACCATTCCTTCAACCGTCGTCCACAGATTAGTGGCGCGTAGGAGATTATCATGAGTCAAGAAGTCGAAAACATACAACCGAGCTATCCTTTATTCCGTAACGATGAATACAAGGAAAGCCTTGCCAACAAACGTGAAGCTTATGAAGAGCGTCACCCCCAGGAAAAAATCGACGAAGTATTTCAGTGGACGACCACCAAGGAATACCAAGAAGTCAATTTCAACCGCGAAGCATTAACCGTAAATCCCGCTAAAGCCTGCCAACCCTTAGGCGCTGTATTGTGCGCATTGGGTTTTGAAAAGACCATGCCTTATGTTCATGGTTCGCAAGGCTGCGTCGCGTATTTCCGTACCTATTTCAACCGTCATTTCAAAGAGCCTGTGGCTTGCGTTTCAGACTCCATGACTGAAGATGCGGCGGTATTCGGCGGCCAAAAGAACATGATGGCCGGTTTGGAAAACGCCAAAGCGTTGTATAAGCCTGACATCATTGCCGTATCAACCACCTGCATGGCTGAAGTTATCGGCGACGACTTGAACGCGTTCATCAATAACGCTAAAAAAGCCGGACATGTCGAACAGGACTTTCCAACGCCTTATGCACATACCCCAAGCTTTGTCGGTAGCCATACTACCGGTTGGGATAACATGTTCGAAGGCATGTTGCGCTATTTCACCCTGAATCATATGGACGACAAAAAAGTCGGTTCCAACGGCAAGATCAACCTGGTTCCGGGCTTTGAAACTTACTTAGGCAACTTCCGCGTCATGCATCGCATGATGAAGGAAATGGGCGTCGATTACACGCTGATGAGCGATCCTTCCGAAGTTTTGGACACACCGGCGGACGGCACTTTCCGCATGTATGCCGGCGGCACTACCCAGGCTGAAGTGAAAGATTCGCCTAATGCGATCGATACCTTGTTGCTGCAACCTTGGCAGTTGGAAAAAACCAAAAAGTTTGTGCAAAACATTTGGCATCAACCCGCTACCGCCATCAACATTCCGATGGGCCTGGAATGGACTGATGAGTTCCTGATGAAAATCTCCGAACTAACCGGCAAACCGATTCCCGCTTCGTTGGAATTGGAACGCGGCCGCTTGGTCGACATGATGACCGACTCGCATACTTGGATGCACGGCAAAAAGTTCTCTTTATACGGCGATGCGGATTTTGTCATGGGCATGACCAAATTCCTGCTGGAAATGGGCGCTGAACCTACCGACGTATTGTGCAACCATGCCAACAAACGTTGGGCGAAAGCGATGGACAAAATGCTCAAAGATTCGCCTTACGGACAAAAAACCGTCGTCCATGTCGGCAAAGATTTATGGCATTTCCGTTCATTGGTCTTCACCAACAAACCGGACTTCATGATCGGCAATTCTTACGGCAAGTTCATTCAACGCGACACCTTCTATAAAGGCGAAGAGTTTGAAGTGCCGTTGATCCGCATTGGCTTCCCAATCTTTGACCGGCATCACCTGCACAGAATGACAACGCTGGGTTATGAAGGCGCTATTTATATGCTGACAACCCTGGTTAATGCCGTACTGGAACAGTTGGATAAAGAAACCAAAGGCATGGGCACGACTGACTATAACTACGATTTGATTCGTTAAGTTAGAAGATTTCACCACGAACGACTGCATGGATGCAGGAGGTAGAGCAACGCAGGGAGCAGTTGCCGAGGCACGAAGGTTTTACTTTGGTTCTTCGTGAACACCAAAGCGGGACGGGGTTTGTAACCCCGTCCCAACGTTTTTTGCGATGTTTGAGCAAAATAACCACGCTTAAACCAACAAGAAACGTTTCGAACGGGGCAACATGCCCCGTCCGGCCATGGGTGCATAAAGCACATGAAAATTTTTACTTTTTGTTCTTCGTGAACTTCGTGTCTTCGTGGTGAATTAATCAATGTACTTAAATAAATAGGTATAAAGGCGACCGCAATCGCCTAACACCATTAAATGCGTGTAAACGGAGAAACTCAATGCCTAGTGTTATGTTGAAAAAAAATGCAGAGGGCAAATTAGTCTTCTATGTCCCCAAAAAAGATTTGGAAGAAGTGGCGGAATCCGTTGAATTCGACAGTCCCGATAAATGGGGCGGCGAAGTCCTGCTTAGCGACGGATCGAAGTATTATTTCGAACCGCTGGATGCCCAGCCCGATTTCCCCGTTACCTTACGCGCAAAACGTTTAGATTCAGGAGAATAATCATGGCCTTATATATAGTTGAAGCGGATTGTATTTCATGCGGCGACTGCGAACCGGTCTGCCCGACCATGTCGATCACAGAAGGTTCCATTGTCTTCAAAATCGACAAAAAAACCTGTACCGAATGCGAGGGTGATTTTGACGTACCCCAATGCGTTAAAGTATGTCCTATCGATAACTGCATCCTGCCTTTAGAGGCATAAGCAGATGAACAGCCAGGCGACACTCTCGCGAGAACTGGCTTTACGTATCGGGCTGGCGGCTCGCGCTCTGCCCGATACCGATGCCAAACGCTTGCTTTCGGTATTGACCGATTGCATCGGCCTCCCCATCACTGAAGAAAAAATTGCCGACATTAACCTGAAAACACTCAAAACCGCGCTGGCGGGCGAGCTTGTAGATGTCGACACGCCTTTACTGACTCATGCATTAAGCATTCTCAAATCCGGCTCGGATAGCCGCCCCGGCGCACCGCGACAACAAACCTATGTTGACGGCGACATGCCCGGCTCGGTTCGTATCGCCTGCGCCAGTAATGACGGCATTAACGTTGACGGCCATTTCGGTTCTTGCAGCCAATTCATGATTTATCAGATTTCAGCCGATGAGGCCCGGTTAATCGACATCCGTAACCCTGACATACCTAAGGGGCTGGAAGTGGACGATAAAAACGTATTCAGGGCGGAGCTGATTCAGGACTGCCAGGTGCTTTATATCGCCTCGGTTGGCGGTCCTGCGGCGGCAAAAATTGTCAAACTGGGTATCCATCCCATGAAGCTGCCCGGCATTGAAAGCATTGCCGACATCATCGAGCAGCTGCAAACCGTTATTGCCGGAACGCCGCCGCCCTGGCTGGCTAAAGCCATGGGCGTCGATGCAAGCGATCGGTTTAGATTTGAAAGAGAGGCGACAGGATGATTACCACCAATCAGGTTAACGCCATAGCGGCGGAAATCGAGGCATTAGGCGTCGATGAAAGCACCCTTTCAGTGCTGAGGCAGCAGTATCAATCTATCCACTTCACTTACTGCATGGATGACGATCTGCCCAATAATACCCCGGTCATTGAGCATAAAGACTTCAATCTTTATTTAGTCGACGGCCGGGAACACTGTCTGTGCCTGACCAATGACTATGAAATTGCAACCGGCATCGTCGTTGCAGAAATCATCCCCGACTAAACGGTACTGACCATGTCCAGCCGTGAAAGCCCTGTCAGCGTTCCCTTTGCCGATTGCAGTTTATGCCCTTTTCGCGGCAAAACCTTGCTGATGGGGCGCTGCATGCCCGGCGACACCTGCGTATTCGTTGAAAGCGGAAGGCAAATCGACCGCTTTTTTCGCGTCAACCCCGGTTATGCCGAACAGTATCTGCACGACAATTTTTGGGAAAGGCGCGCCATTGCGGTCCGTTATGCGCCGCAAAAGGCATTGACCGAGCTGATTCACGATGAAGACGAAGTGGTCAGGCGCGCAATCGCCTATCGGATACCGGTGTCCCAGCTGCATCTGTTAATCGATGATCCGGATAGAGAAGTGCGCATGACCGTAGCGGATCGTATTGCGCCCGTCGATCTGGAAAAGATGGCCGACGATCAAGATTATATCGTCAGGCTAACGATAGCCAGAAGACTGCCGGAAGGACGCCTGTTCCGCTTTATTCGCGATGAAGACCTGCAAGTGCGAAAAATCGTTGCCGAACGTTTGCCCGAAGTCAGCCTGGGTCTGATGGCTCATGACAATGCGCCTGAAGTCAGGCGCATTGTCGCCGAACGGATGAACCCGGACGATGCCGTGATCATGCTCACCGATGCCGACTGGGTAGTGCGTTATACCGCGGCCCAGCGTGTTGCTGCCGAGGCCTTGGTCGATCTGCTTGACGATCCCGAGCCCGATGTCCGGGCAGCAGCGCAGGAACGCTTAACAAGCATTGCCCATGCAACGCGTGGGATCGAGAAATAGGAAACAGTGTATGGCTGATCAACCTTTTCAACTTGACGGGCAACAGCTTGCAAAAATCTGTAAGCACACCCTGCCCGACCACAACGATGAATTAATACTCGCCAAGCTTCAATCGCTGAACCCCGGCTATCCGATTCGCCTGGCCAGGACAGGCGCCGAATGGTATCGGCTGGGCGGCATTGTCGATATGGACGGCAACCGTATCGCCAATGATTTGATTGAATGGACCGAAAGAACCTATATCGAATGCGGCAAAAACCTGCAAACCCTGATTGATCACGCACGGGAGCAAAAGCTGATTGCCACGCGGCAAACCGGCAACACCCTGTATTTTGTTATTCAAACCGGCGGTAAAGCGGAACAATTCATCCAGATCGACATCGATAAAACCCATGAGATGTCGGATCGCTTACTGGTTAATGAGCTGAATCCGCCGGAAGATTTAGAAGAATTTATTGATCCACTGGACCCGGAATGCGTAGAAACATTCTGCATTGGAACCTCGCGTTATTCTTATCGACGTAAAACTGACGTGTCGATTTTCATGGATGAAATCAATAAATACCATATCAAAGAGCATCCGGCGCAACGTTTTATGGACGACTGGAACCGAAGCAGCGCCCAGCAAAAAGCCGCGCTTTGCGATGACTGGATTGTCCGGCCGTTCAGGCATACCGGGCGTTTCGGCGAACAAATAATCAACGTCGAAATTATCAATACCCAGCAAAAAAACGTCCCGCACCTGGACGATATTAACGGCAAGAAAGGCACCTCGCTGCACAGCCTGTTGACCCGCTTCGATCGGCAGGCCGGTTATCCGTTTGCCTGGTTCTTTTATATGGTGAAAGGCAAGCTGGTTTCTCCGCACTGCGGCGTAGCGGTTTTTAAGGACATTAGCGGAGATTTTTCTTATTTACCCGAACGCGATGTCGCGGTACTTAAAGATTGGATTAACACGCCTTATAGCGTGTAACGAACACTCGATTTTTCATCACCTGCTTTGCAAAGCAAAGCATATTTTTAAACAAAGGAGTAAACACCATGTCAATTGCACAAATAAAAGCCTTCTCTGAACAGGCAAAAGCAGATCCGGAATTAAAGGAAAAGCTGTTAGCCGTTCAAAAAATCAGAGAACTGATTGCATTGGGCAAAGAATACAATTTCGAACTGGATGAAGTGGAACTTTATCCGCCCAACGAACCGCAATTCGTCGAAGAACAACTTTCCGAAAGAATGGCTAAAGCTTTGTTGAGGGTTTAAGTTTTGCTGGGCGGCTTGCGTTAGGGTAGTATGGGCAACTGTCTGGCGAGCCGCCATGCACCAAAGTAAAGTCAAAACCTAAATAAAGTTTTATTTACTGAGAATGCCGACTTTCCAACATCGCGTAGATCATTGAGTTGATGCATGCCGTCTGTAATCGGGCGGGGAACGGGAAAGTGAGAAAAGGCAGTTGCAATCGTATCATTTTCACTACTTGTTTTAATAAATCGCTTAAAACAAACGTGTTGCGAAAACAGCGACTTCTCATTGTATTTCAAACTGTCTAAATCAATTCGAGCTCGCCCCTATAATAATAACAAACTCAGGGCAGTCACCATGGCAAATTACAAAAACATCGATATAGAAGAAGGCTTAATAGGAATGATACGGCACATGCAGGCCGTCGACGAATGCAGGGAGGAATTAAATAATTTACAAAGCGTCTGGGACAATTTAACCCTGCTGGGGCAATTGTCCGGCACAGGCACTGACATGAACGGCACCCGTCAGTCCTTTCAAAAGTTAACCGGGTCGCTGCTTAATCAGCTTGCCAGCGAAACCCTCCGAAAATGCGTATTGGAGATGACATCAAAGGCGCAAGTAGCGATTGACATACTGGTCAGAAATCTGTTTGAGCGTACCGCTGATATCGGTTTTTTGGCTACCGATGACGACATCTGCGCTGTACTTAGGGAGGCTAACGACCTGAAGGGCAAGTATTCCCGAAAAAGCGATATGGAAGCCGGCTTGTCTCAACTCCGGAATCGTTTTTCCGAATACTTAGCCAAATATTCCGTGTACTCAGACATTGTTTTGTTGGATACCGATGGCGAGATCCTGATCCGGCTCAAAGATCATATTGGCGTAAAACAGACTGAGCATTCGCTGTTAAAGCGTTCCCTGGAGACCGCGGACGGTTATGTGGAGACCTTTGACCGCATTGATTTTCTGCCGGACGAAAGCCGTTCCCTGGTTTACTCATATCGTGTCGTGGACAGTGATAATACAGCGCTTGGCGTACTTTGTTTATGTTTCCGGTTCGACAACGAATTGAAGGGGATTTTTGCCGACCTCGTTGCGGCGGAAGACTGGTCGGTCATTACCCTGCTTGATCGCGAAGGCTTGGTCATCGCCAGTTCGGATATTCACCATGTGCCGCTTGGCGCGACGTTGGCCCCGGTTCTGGATCGGGAGTACCGCATATTGCGGTTCTCAGGGCAGGAGTATCTGGCGTCTACACGTTGCAGCAGCGGCTACCAAGGCTACGCAGGGCCGCAGTGGTACGCCCATGTCATGCTACCCTTGCAGCACGCTTTCAATCGCGACGCGTCCGGATTGCTGAAGAATATCGCCCAGGATACGCTCGATACTATTATGGAGCAGTCGCAATTGTTCGGCGAAAGCTTGCGCAGTATTCCGAAACAAGCAGACCGGATTCAGCGGGAACTCAATCGATCGGTCTGGAACGGAAATGTACGGCAATGCCGTTTCGGGCAAGGAAAAGACACCGGATTCTCGAAGATTCTGTTATGGGAAATCAGCAATACCGGCGCCAGAACCCAGTCGGTGTTTCAACGCTCCATCGCCAATCTGCACGAGACCGTCGTCTCTTCAGTACTTGAGGATAGCCATTTTCAAGCGTCCCTGGCAATCAATATCATGGACCGCAACCTTTACGAGCGCGCTAACGATTGTAGGTGGTGGGCATTGACCTCATCGTTCCGCGAATTGCTTGCCGAGGAAGAGATTTCGGAGTCCGGCAAGGAACGCATTTCTAGCATCTTGGCTTACATCAACAGTCTTTATACCGTTTACACCAACCTGATCGTTTTCGATGCCGATGGCCGCATCGTGGCTGTCTCCAACCCCGGCGAGACATCCCTGGTTGGGCAGAATGTCGGCGAAGAATGGCAGCGCCACGTTCTGCTGCTGGCCGACTCGCAAGGCTACGCAGTATCGGATTTTGCCGAGACCCGCTTTTATCAAGGCCGGCACACTTATATTTACGGCGCTGCCATTCGCGATCCTGGCGGCGCGAGAGTTGTTGGCGGCATAGGCATCGTATTCGATTCGGCTCCCCAGTTTTCAGCGATGCTGCGCGATGCACTGCCTAAAAATGCCGAAGGGCAAATCGATTCGAGTTCATTTGGCATTTTTGTTTCCCGGAACGGTCGAGTCCTTGCGTGCTCGGATGAAAGGTTCAGCCCTGGCGACAAACTCCCTATTTCCTCAGCCTTATGCAACCTCTCTCCAGGGGAAGAAATTACCGGCGTAATTTCCTTGAATGAGCATTACTATGCGGTCGGCGCACATGCGTCCAGCGGTTACCGTGAATACAAGAGCGAATCCGATTCCTATAAGAACGAAGTAATCGCGTTGGTAGGAAAAGAGCTGTGTTTTATTACCAAAAGCCGGGAGGAAACGGAAGAAGTTCCTTGCCCTACGATCCGCTCCGACCGAGGCCATGCCGAAACTACTGTGGAAATCGCAACCTTTCGCTTAGGCGGAGAATGGTTCGGCATTCGCGCGAACCAAATTCTGGAAGCGGTCGATACCACGAATATCACTCCTGCGCCCGGTTCAGGCCCCGATTGTATCGGCTATTTGATCTATGAAAAAATGCCGATACCGGTATTCGACATTCGAAACATGGTTTGTGCGGTTAAGGATAGCGCTGAAGCGAGAAATCGCAAAGTCCAACAAGCGATGGTCATTGAGAAGAATGCCGATACCCGGTTCTGCGTCATTGCGGATGTTCTGGGGGAAATCCCGGAGGTTCTCGAATCGCGCCTGAATACGCTGCCCGCTGTTCTTGGTGGAGGAGCGCTGCTTGCCGATGCGGCTATTGCCCCTGATAAACCCGGCGAGGAATGTCTGTTGCTGGTTCTGAGCAACGAACGTTTGTCGCAGAAACTGGCATCCAACATGGTCGAACGACCCTTGGTAGGCGTCCAAAAAGTAACCAAAATAACGACGGCATAAGCGTTTTCCCGTTATCCGGATGCCTTTGTTCATGGAAAACGCACTGTAAGACGCAATCTATAGCGTTACAATCTGATTAAGAAGATTGGCAAATTTGTTGCCAAGCCGGATGCTGTTGCAGGATCGTCAATGCCGATTCCAGCAACGCCAGCCCCGCCTCGGTCCGATGCCATGTCGATGCCCCGGACGGATGAGGCAACGGGATCGCCTCTGTGCGATGGCCGTGAAAGGTGACAGGGTGTAATTTTCCAATCACATCATTAAGTTTTTTGACCGGCATCAATTGCCCAATCGCCAATTTGCCGACCGGCAGTATCAAGTCCGGCTTAAGCAAATCGACTTCCGCTTGTAGCCAGCCCGCGCAGTTATCGATTTCAACCGGACTCGGCACACGATCGCCGCCTTTCGGATTTTTACCCGGAAAACAGCGACACACCGCGGCCATATAAACACGCTCCCGAAAAGTCCGCTCATCAATGCCGATGCGCTCGAACCATTTGAACATCGTTTTACCGGCCGTCCAGGCAAACGGTTTACCGAATCCGCCTTCCTTGTCACCGGGCGCTTGGCCGATCAGTAAAATCGTTGATAGCACCGGACTGCCGCTCACCACCGGCCCGATCATCTCGGGGCATTTACTGCAATTCGCCAATGCAACGCGGTGCGCGCGCATCAGTTGTTCACGCATGGGCATCAGCTAAATATATTCACCACGAAGACACGAAGAGCACGAAGAAAAACATAAACTTCGTGTCCTTCGTGTCCTTCGTGTCTTCGTGGTGAGAAAAAAAATTTGATTAGAGTATGTTTTTTTCATGGAAATGACCTAAGTGTTCTTAAAGATCAATCTCGATGCCGACCGGGCAATGATCCGACCCGAATATCTCCGGCAAAATAAAAGCCCGTTTGACTTTGTCGACCAATGCTTCACTGGTCAACACGTAATCGATCCGCCACCCGACGTTTTTTGCCCTGGCCCCGGCGCGGAAACTCCACCAACTGTAAGCGACGGTATCCGGATGAAAATGCCGGAAAGTATCGACCAACCCGGCATCGAGAAAACGGCTGAAACCGTCGATTTCGACTTGAGTATATCCAGACGATTTATTGTAATTCGGCTTCGGGCGGGCAATATCGATTTCCCGGTGCGCGACATTAAAATCGCCGCAAGCGATCAGCGGCTTATTGCTTTGCAATTGCCGGCAATAAGCCAGGAATTCGACATCCCACGTTTGTCGGTAATCCAGTCGGGCCAATGCCTCGCCCGAATTCGGCACATACACGTTAAGCAGAAAAAAATGCTCGAATTCGGCGACGATCACGCGGCCTTCGCGGTCGTGCTCGATAATACCGATGTCGCTGATAACTTGCAGAGGCTCCTGCCGGGATAAAATAGTAACGCCGGAATAGCCCTTGCGTTCGGCGCAATTGGAATAAATCCGGTAACCGTCAATGCCTTCCAGCGCCTTATCGATCTGATCGGCCTGGGCCTTGGTTTCCTGCAACAGAATGCAGTCGGCATCGAGCAGCGCCAGCGTTTCGGCAAAGCCTTTGCTTTGCACGGCGCGAACGCCGTTGACATTCCAGGAAATTATTTTCATGCGTGATTCCTTCTGATGGGTTAGAAGCTGAGATTTTAATGATGAAACCGGGGGCAGTAGCGGCGGCTTTTCTAGCGGAACTCATTCTGACAGCGTCATCATATCGAAAGGCGTGAACAACTAACAGTATTTGTTCATGCAAACTTTCGCCCAATTACCGCCAACGGTCTTCCGTTTCCGAATGCTCATCGTCAGGCATGCTTAAAGCAAACCAGTCGGCCAATACAAAAGCGGCGTCGCTAAAATCAATCGTATGGGTTTTGAATAATGCATTTAATGGTGAAATTGTGTTTTGTGGCGTTGGTTTTCTTCAATCATCTTGTAGTGGTCTAATAAAAACGGACAGCCCGATAGGTTGATAAAATCGCTTATCACCCTACGCTAAATTGTAAAAACCGAAAACTTGACCACTCAAAGCATCCTTTGCAACAAAATAATAGACCAGCCCCCGGTTGCTACTTTTCGTATAATCTCAAGATAGAGAGCCTATAAAAAATAAATTTATTGTGACGCCGTTATAAGTTCCACTTTTTTATTTATGCTAAGCAAATGTACTTATACGGAAAATATAAGTAAAATTACCCCTTAAATTCAAAGATATTTACCTTGTCATATCAAACCCTGTGAAATATGACAGTCAGTCTTAACAATATTGGCGTTGGCGCTGCTGCCGTGTTGAAGATGTCTGACGCTACTTTAAGCAATTATAATAATAAAAAAATTGATGATGACTTATCCGCACCTCGCCATTTGGGCGAAGAGTTTTGCTTTTTTGTTGTTTTTTTTAGTCATACAAGTACCTGTAGCAAACGCTAAAAGCGATTCGGCAAGTGTTTCCGATGAACATATCCGCCAAATTGTCGAAAGTCTGTTAAAGGAAAAAGATCAAAAAATCGCAAAACTCGAAGCCCGCATCCAGCAATTGGAACACCCGCCAACGGCGGTGCCGGCCCTTCCCCTGCAAGCCAATGTTATGGCTGTTGCCAAATCTCCCGAAAAAGCGCCCCAAACCGAAGCCGGAAAAGTGCCCGAGGCTAAATCCGAACACATGATTGTCAGTAAAATATCTGATTTAACGGAAGAAGTAGCGGAGTTAAAAGAAGCGGCAAAAGAAAAGGGTCTGGACATTAGCGGCTTTTTCGACGTGAATGCTAAAACCGATAATTCGACAGATCAGACCTTTAGCGTAGGTTCGGTTGAGCTTGATCTGGAGTTTGATTACTATGAAAACTTTGCCGCGAGTTCTGCTTTAGTGTTATGCGGCAACTCGCCTGGCGCCAGTTTTTTTGCGCCGACACAACTGACCTGTGGAGGTAGCGGACCGGGCGGCATTAATGCCGGTGCCGCAGGTATTGCTGTAGCGTTTTTGGATTACCACATGTTCGATCATTCCATTCCTCCTAGAGGAAGGATTTTTAATAACCAAGGTTTTCATATTCAGGTCGGGCGTTTTGACCTGCCTTTCTCAAGCGATTATCAAAACTTCGCTAACAAGGATCGGATGACTATTACTGCGCCTATAACGACCACAAGAATGCAGTTTAGCAATGGCATGAATAGCGATGGCATACGTTCATACGGTTCATGGAACATGTTTAATTATTCTGCATTTTGGACCGATGCCATGTATGCGGATAATGGTACGACACTCGGTGGTCGCTTAGGGATTTCGCTTGGGCAAAACATTTATCGCACTCATAAAAATGCTGCCGAAGGCGTTGAATTCGGCGTTTCGCATTTGAGCGACCTTGATAAAAACAGGAATGTCAGGCGTTCCGTATATGCCGCCGACCTCAGTTTTAGTTACGGTTTTTTAAAGTTGCAAAACGAGTTGATGTGGCTCAACGCCCATAACAATTTCCTCCACGACAACGGCGACGGCACGTTTGTCGAACTCGACAAGCCCAACGAGCTTGGCTATCACACCACTTTGCTGGCCAACCTTGAAAGCTTTATCCATTACCCGATCACCGCCTTTGCCCGGTACGGCCGATGGCAGCCGCATAACAAACAAGCCGATGACTTCGATGGCCGATTGGTCGAGGTCAATAATATATCCGCTTTATCGCTGGGCTTGAATTACAAGTTTAATGACTATTTCAAGCTTAAATTCGAATACACCGATTCGCTGGGCACCTCAACGCAAGAGCGTTACTTTGATAAAAAATTAGGAATAGCGCAAATGGTTGTGGCTTTTTAATATGAAGATGGAAGCGCTTAAAGAAATACTTACGGGCTTGCCGCTTAGGGTTAAGCCAAGCGGCAGCCTCTATGCCCGCGGGCGGGACCGGCTTGTGCAAAGATGCCTTAAAATCGCCGGCGGCTGCCTGCTGTTTTGTGCGTTTGCAGTACATGCGGCTGAAAATCCGCACGCGGTTTCCGCAACTGACAAGTCTACCGCTTGCAGCAGTTGTCATGCCGCCGAGATGCATTACGACCAGGCCGATTTACTGAATACCAAAAACAGCCATGTCGATTTATCCGCCTTCAACAATGACGGCGTAGCGATGTGCTCAACGTGCCATAATGCCGAGGAAGGCCATAAAGTAGGCTTAAAGCTGGATTTTGAAATACCGGCCGATATGCCGTTGAATAAAAAAAACGCCCTGTCCTGTTTGACCTGCCATTACACGCACGGCAACCTGGGTAGCGTTCGGCCGCAAGCCAGCTTCAGCTTTATGGACCGGCTCGTTAATGCCGAACGGCTGCACAAGAGTTTTTTACTGCGCCGCAATAACGTCGATGGCGAGCTTTGCTTAATTTGTCACAATTCAAACCAAGGATCTAAGTAATGTCCAGAGTGCCTTTTAAACGCAGTAGCATGTTCATAAACAAAGCCATCCAAGCGCGCTTTATTGGCGGGGCTTTGTTGATGATTTTGTTATCGGGATTGTGTTCCGCCTTATTGATTTTCTGGATAACCGGCGGCGACTTGCAGGCGCAATCGCAATCCGCCCACGCCAATATCGCCAATAGCTGGGAACGGCTGGGGCTATCTATCCTGATTAGCAATGTAGTGTCGATGATTATCGCCGGAGCCATCGCCATGTATGTGGTCTTGCATGCCACGCATAAAATCGTCGGTCCTCTTTATCGCTTTGAAAAAAATTGCCAACAAATCGGCGAGGATAATTTAGACGCCTACGTTTCGTTGCGGGAAACAGATCAGCTTCAGGGGCTGGGCTTGGCTTTTACCAATATGGTCGATAAGTTACGCACGCGAAAGCGCACGCAACAGGCGCTGGTGGTCAAAATAAATACCCAGCTTGAGCAACTGAAGCATGATCAAGACCTGACCGAACATCAACTTAATGCACTAAATGAACTGACCCGGCTGGTCAAACAGCTCTAACGCCGCTGCTTGCTGTTGTGTTGCGTAATTCACCGATATTTTTAAAGTAGGTTGTTTCATGAAAGGTTTTATAAGTTTTAAAGCGCGCTTATCGATGGGATTTGGCGCAATCATATTATTGATGATTGTTTTGATCGGCATCGCCTTATGGCAATTTTCCAGAGCCAGCGTGAGGATGATAGAGTTGCGCGATGTGGTGTCGCCTCAAGCATGGGCGGCGGAAAAAATGTCGACCGATGTTATTCAAGTGCAGCAGTTTTTAACCGATGTGTCTGCGACTCAGGACCCGGAGGGTTATCAAGAGGCCGAGGCATTTGCCGATGACTTCAAAAAAACCATCAAAGAGTTTCATAACAATAACCTAAGCGCCGCGCAAGTGTCGGAATTGGACGCTATTGAGCAGGCTTTCGACGCGTTTTATCTGCTGGGCAAACGCATGGCGGCCGCTTATGTCTCCGGCGGCACCTCGGCCGGTAACGTGTTGATGGAAGAATTCGACAAGACTTCGTTGATTTTGGCAGGCCGGATGACCAAGTTTAAAGTAGCGGCGATTGACCATGAGAAGTCCATCACCTCGGCTCTTGCCTCGTCAGCTTACGATACAACCCGTCTTATGTGGACGATGGCGGTTTTCGGCGTATTGCTGAGCGTCTTTATCGCGCTGTCTTTAACGCGGTATTTAAGCAAACAGCTGGGCATCGACCCCTTCTACGCCAAAGGCATCGCCTTGGAAATTGCCAAGGGTAACCTGGAAAGAAATATTGCGATCGATGCCGATGATAAAAGCAGCTTGCTATACGCCATGAAACAAATGCAGCAGCAAATTCTGGCGCGCATTACCGCGGCAAATAAGTTAATTGAAGAAGTGACGCGCATTAAGATTGCCCTGGATAACGTCAGCACCGGCGTCATGATTATCGATAATGAACACACCATTATTTATGTCAATCAGTCGATTATCAGCTTACTGACAAAGGTTGAATCCGACATCAAGGCGGAGTTCCCGGCTTTTTCGGTGGGTCAGTTAGTTAACAGCAAAGATATATTCCATAAAAATCCCGAATACCATGCGAATATGCTCGCCTCCGAGAAAGGCGCTTCCAAGTTCGAACTCGTGTTGCACGGCGATCATTTTGTGATCACCGCCAGCCCGGTGATCGACGAACAGGGCCGACGCTTGGGTACCGCCGTGGAATGGGTGGATCGCACCGCTGAAGTCACGGTAGAAACAGAAGTGGCCGATGCTATTAAAGCGGCTGTCAGCGGCGATTTTAACTTTCGCATCGACTCGGGCGAGTTGCACGGTTTCTACGAGCAAGCCGCAGTGGGCATCAATCAACTGATGCAAGTTTGTAACGACGGGCTTAACGATGTTGCGCGCGTACTCAGCGCAATAGCGCAGGGTAACTTGACGGAAACCATTACCAACGAATATTCCGGAACATTCGGCCAGCTTAAAGACAATACCAATAGCACCGCAACCAAACTAAAAGAGATTATCGGCCAAATCAGGGACGCTTCGGACAGCATCAACAGCGATGCTAAAGAAATTGCTTCCGGCAATAACGATTTGTCGCATCGTACCGAAGAGCAGGCCGCCAGCCTGGAGGAAACCGCCGCCAGCATGCACGAACTGACCGCTACCGTGCAGCATAATACCGCAAACGCCAAGCGCGCCAATGACCTGGCGATTAGCGCCGCCGAAATAGCCGGCAAAGGCGGGAGCGTGGTAAATCAGGTTGTTGTGACCATGGAGGAGATAAATGAATCGGCGCGCAAGATCGTCGACATCATTTCCGTCATCGACGGTATCGCCTTTCAAACCAACATACTGGCGCTCAATGCAGCAGTGGAAGCGGCCCGTGCCGGCGATCAGGGTAAAGGCTTTGCCGTTGTCGCAATTGAGGTGCGCAATCTTGCTCAACGAGCGGCCGCAGCAGCCGGGGAAATCAAAAGCCTGATCGGCGATTCTGTCGATAAAGTGGATGAGGGTACCAAACTGGTCGATCGCGCCGGGAAAACGATGGCGGAAATTGTCACATCCATCAAGGGCGTGACGGCGATGATGGGCGAAATCACCAAGGCGTCCGAAGAGCAAGGCACCGGCATAGAACAAGTTAATCTGGCCATAGGTCAAATGGATTCGGTAACCCAACAAAACGCCGCGCTCGTGGAGCAGGCTACCGCCGCCGCGGAGTCGCTCGAACAGCAAGCGCAAGACTTAACCGTCATAGTGGGTTCTTTCAAGGTAGACGCTCACTCAAGAAGACTCAGCGCTCCGCAAGGCAGCGTTCCGCCCAGAAAAGAAACGCCCGCAAAAAACACCCTGCCGCCATCTAAAGCAGTTGCTTTATCGACTGACGACTGGGAAGAGTTTTGATGCCTCTCCGGGCCCTTAGGAACATGCACGAAACCGCCTTTTTTGCAGTTCCTCGTTCCCACTCGCCGCGTGGGAACGCCGTGCTGGATGCTGCGTCCCGTATCGTAAAACGTTGATCGTGACTCGAGGCGCAGCGCGCCTTGACTGCATTCCCACGCGGCGCGTGGGAACGAGAACATCCCTGCTTTTATGACAACTCTCGGACGGAGTTGTGTATAACGACGAGCACAGAGGGTGGGAATCCTAAGCGGAAGTTATTATTGACCATATCCTGATAAGGCGAAGTAAAAAGCCTTCCGCGCGCTTTTTCCCTGTTTTGGCAGCAGAGCGTTCTGTTGTCAAAGCAGGGAAAAAGCATGCTAACTCAGCCCCGCCCGGCAGCCGTTCTTGCCCCGGCGTCCTGGTGCGGGAAAATTTTGAATGACTATTCAACCGTAGCCATTAAGGATTCGAATCCGTATGTCAAACCAACTGTCGCCGGAGCCCACGCTAAAGCGCAACTTTATCTCTTCACTGCTGATCATCAGCGCCGTTATTGGCATTTCAGAAGCCTTGGTCATGCTGCTGCTTGATGCGCTGAGGCCGTGGCTCATCCTATTAACGCCAATGCAAAACGCTGCCTTAGACGCTATGCTGCTGACCTCTCTGAGCACGCCGCTGTTATGGCGGTTGGCGTTGAAGCCCCTGGTCAAGCGAATCGCCAATGAGCAGGCTCGTTCGGCAGACCAGGTCAGGCTGAATTCAGAACTGCGCACCGCTCAGTTCAATACCATTCTGGATACCTTCCCCAGCGCGATCATTACCATCGACAAAACCGGCATAGTGCAGCGTTTCAATAAAGCCGCAGAACGCGTTTTCGGTTACAGCATCGGCGAAATCGCCGGCCAAAACATCAGCTGTTTGATGCCGTCCGCAATCGCCGCACAACACGACGGCTATCTGCAACGCTACCTGAACACTCAAGAATCGACCATTCTCGGCAATCGCCGCGAAGTGGAAGGTCAACGTAAAAACGGCGATACGTTTCCGGCCTTGCTGCGGGTGAATTCGATGAAAATTGACGGCGATCTGTTTTTTTTCGGCGTAATCGATGACATCAGCGAAACCAAAACCCTGCAAGCCCAACTTGTTCAAGCGCAAAAGCTGGAAGCCATCGGCCAACTGGCCTCCGGCGTCGCCCATGAAATCAACACGCCCATCCAGTACATCGGCGACAATCTTTCCGCATTGCACGACAACGTTGCCGACATTATCGTTTATCAGCAAGCATTGCACGATTTGGCCGATGAATCATTAAAACCGCAGCTGGCGGCGTTGGCGGAAAAATACGACCTGGCCTTTATACTGGAAGATAGTCCCAAAGCCATCCAGCAGGCGCAGGAAGGCGTGGAACGGGTGGCGGAAATTGTTAAAGCCATGAAAACCTTTTCCCACATCGAACAGAATCAAAACAAGCAGCTCATCGACCTGCACGAAGCCATCAAAAGCGCGCTGACCATCAGCCGTAACAGCTATAAATACATCGCCGAAATTGAAACCGATTTTTGTTCCGATGTCGGCATGATCGAATGCTACGCCAACGAACTTAATCAAGTATTTCTTAACCTGCTTATCAACGCCGCCCACGCGATTGAAGAAAAGCGCGACGGCATGGGCTTGATTCGAATTTCCACCCGCAATGTGGACAACATGGTCGAAATTCTGATCCAGGATAGCGGCGCCGGTATTCCGGCAGACATTCAGGAAAAAGTTTTCAACCTGTTTTTCACCACCAAAGAGGTGGGCAAAGGCACCGGTCAAGGCTTGAGCCTATCGCATAGCATTGTGGTTGAAAAACATTGCGGTAAACTGTTTTTTGAATCCAGTGTCGGAGTAGGCACCACCTTTCATATCCAGTTACCCCTTAATCGCGAAGACCGACACTAAAGCCATGAACAAAAAAAGCATCCTGTTTGTCGACGACAACGTAAACGTCATCAACGGCATCCAGCGCCAATTGCGTCCCTATCGCGAGCAATGGCAATTATTTTTTGCCAACAGCGGTTCGCAAGCCCTGAAACTGATGACGCAGCATCCGATTGACCTGATCGTCAGCGACATGATGATGCCGGAAATGCGCGGCGACAAACTGCTGACCATTGTCAGCGAGCACTATCCCGCCACGGTGCGCATGATCCTCAGCGGCGATGCCGATGAGGAGACCTTAAAAAACGGCTTGGAAGTGGCTCATCAATATCTCAGCAAACCCTGCACCGCGGAAACGCTCCGCGAGGCTATCTCCCAGATATTCAAAATTCAGGCCTGCTTGCGTAATCCGCTGATCGTCGCCGGGATCGGCGATGCCAACCAATTGCCCAGTCTGCCAAGAATTTATCAAGAGCTGAATGCCGCCATTGCAAACGAGAACAGCACGATCCGCGATATTGCCGAGATTTTTTCCAGCGACATGGTGCTGTCGGCCAAATTGCTGCAACTGGTCAACTCGCCGTATTTCGGTTTGAATCGTGTTATTTCCAGCCTGACCGATGCGATTACCTTGATCGGCCTCAAAAAGCTCAACAACCTGGTGTTATCGGTGCATGTCAAAACCTCGTTTCCGGTCAGCAGCCGTGAAACCGAACGCTATATGGAATATCTCTGGCAGGACTCGATCCGTGTCTCCGAGCTGGCGCGGCTGATAGCGTTGTCGGAAGACCAGCAGGAAGACCGCCCCGATCAAGCTTATCTGGGCGGACTGCTGCACAACATGGGCCTGCTGATTTTCCTGTCGCGCGGCGGCGATAAACTCAAGTTATTAATGGATCTGGTCAAAAATACCGAGACACCGGTGCCCGAACTGGAAATGACTATTTTCGGCTTTACCCGCTCGGAAGCGGCGGCTTATGTGTTAAGTCTATGGAAAATACCGCCGCGCATCATCGAAGCGATCCTGTTGCAAAACACCCCAAACGACACCGACTATAACGGCGTCAGCGCCCTGACCGCCGTGCATGCCGCATCTTGCTTGTTAAAGCCCTCGGTTATGTCCTGCTGCGAGCGGCTGTTTGAAATGAACTTGGATACCGATTACCTGCAACGCATCAACAAGCTTGAACGCTTGCCCGACTGGCAGATATTGGCGGATAAAGTGATGGCTCGCCAGTCCGGAAAGTGAGCTATTCACAGTGCGCGAATCCGTCGATAACACCTATACCCTTGACCGTCAATTCACGCCGCTTGCCCTGTTTTAACTCAACCCAGCCGGCCTTAACAAAGCATTGGAACCTACATGACTGAATCATCCGCCAATATCAGCAAAAAAATCCTGTTTGTTGATGACGAAGTACTTTTGCTGGAAGGGCTAAAACGCCAACTGCGGAAGGAGTTTGACATCACTGTCGCCGAAGGCGGCGAAGCGGCATTGACGATCATGGCCGACCACGGACCGTTTGCGGTAGTGGTGTCTGATTACAATATGCCGGGCATGGACGGCATCGAGTTCCTGAATGCCGTATATCGGCGTTATCCGCAAACCCTACTGGTGATGCTGACCGGCCGGGCCGAACTGGACGTGGCCGTCAATGCCTTGCACCATGCGCACATCGCCCGCTTTATCAACAAACCCTGTCCCAAGGAAATATTGCAGGAAACGCTGACCTCCAGCCTGGAGCAATACCGGTTGCGGATGTCCGAACAATTGCTGAAAGCGCAATTGCAACAAGCCAATCAGCAGCTTAATCTGCTGAATGACCACTTGGAAACGCTGGTTATGCAAAAGACCCGAACCCTGCAAGTGCAATATCATTATGTTGCCAAGATCACGCAAATGAACAATTCGCAAGCCATTATCAATGCCCTGGTTAACGCCGCCAGTGACTTGACCCAGCTGCGCGACATTACTTTATGGCTCAGCCCGCAGCTGGACGGGCAATTTACCTGCCACTATCCGATTGATCCGGAACCGTCCGCAGTTCACGCCGAAAGCAGCCCGGAGCGAATCATCGCCACCGCTTTGGCCGATAAACACATCGGTCCGCGCATTACTTTGGATAAAGACGCACTCAACGCCGTCGACGAATCGCTGTTTTGCGGCCAACCGTTCATGTCCGTTGAGCTGCCGGGCAAACAGGGCGTATTGGGATTGCTCAATCTGGCAGGCGATGACGTTCAACTGGAAACCGATACCCTGGAAGCATTGACCGGCATCGCCGACGTGACCGCCACTGCGCTGCAAAGCCATTGGCACCGCGAAGCTTTCGACGATGCCCAGGATGCTATCATCTCCGCGCTGGCCAAGTTATCCGAATATCGCGACCCGGAAACCGGCGCGCATTTGCTGCGCCTGAAAAAATACTGTGCGCTGATCTGCCGATTCCTGGCGAAAACCGACAAATACCGCGACATCATCAGCCCCGAATTTACCGCAGACTTGGTACGTTCCTCACCGCTGCACGACATCGGCAAGGTCGGCATTCCCGATGCCATCTTGAAAAAGCCCGACCGTTTGACCCCGGATGAGTTTGAAATCATGAAAACTCATGCCCTGATTGGCGGCGACACCTTACGCACCGTCTATGATAAATATCCATCGCAAAGCTTCATTAAATGCGGCATGGATGTCGCTTACGGCCATCACGAAAAATGGAATGGCAGCGGCTATCCGTGCGGCTTGCAGGGTGAATCGATTCCGCTGGTGGCGCGCATTTTGGCGCTGGTCGATGTCTACGACGCGCTCACCTGCCGACGCGTTTACAAGCCGCCGTTCCCGCGCGAGCGGGCTAAAGCCCTGATATCCGAAGGCAGCGGCACGCATTTCGACCCGGACATCGTCGACGCTTTTTTAAATAACGAAGCCGAGTTTTATCAGATTGCCGAACAGTATGCGGATATTGTGTAACCCAGAAAAATAATGGGCTTCCCTCGTCAGGCCCGTTCTATAACAAAGTATTTAACACATCATTCGCGGCCTTTTGATAAATTTGCTCGACATCGGCCAATGTTTGACCGAGATCGGGCGGCGCAACAAAGACAAACGAACTTCCGTACTTACGTTTACTGAGAATCTTGAATTGATCGGACAGCTTTAATAAGTCTGTCCGAGCCGTTTGATAGCTGATTTTATTCGCCGCTTGATGTTCTTGAATGCTGTAAATGGTATTGGGATGATCCAGCGCATGGCGCAAGATAGCCAACTGCCGGGGATTTAATTGTCCTTGCAATACAGAGCCGTCCAGTTTTTTTTCGACATCATGTAGTTCTGCCGCTTTTCTTTCAAGATGTTCGTGCAATGCATTGATCGCTTTTTTGATTACTTCCAGTTGATGAATAATGAAATAGGTCAAGTCATTGTCATCGGTTTCGGTGTACAGATAGGCTCTACCGTATTGCGCAGGGGCTTGTTTAATGATGCGGGAAATGGAAATAAACTCCATCAGCCAATATTGCTGGTTCGCCATCGACCAGTAAAATAGCGCCCGCGCCGTCCGGCCGTTGCCGTCTACAAACGGATGATCGTAACCGATCATAAAATGCAGGATAATCGCCCTGATAACCGGGTGGATAAAATCTTTACCGTCCAAGTCGTTAGCAAATTGGCATAGGCGTTCGATTCTTTCCGGCAGTCCCGATGCTTCCGGCGGAGTATGCAACGAAACAGATCCGGAAGCATCGACCACGTGAATATCGTCGCTTGCATCCCGGTATTGCCCTGCTTTGTCTGCATCATCCAGCGTTGCTTCCGTAAGAATACGGTGCAGTTGCAAAATCATCGCCGGCGTCAATTTTTCCTCTTTATATTCCCGAATGAATTGCATGGCCTGATAGTTATTAAAGATCATCTGTTCGCTGTGATCTTTAGGTTTCCTGCCCTGCCTGAGCATTTCTTTAGCTACGTTTCGGGTTGTTGACGCGCCTTCCAGTTGGCTGGAATTGATAGCTTCTTCAATCAGCGATCCGACCAGATAAGTGTCGCGGGTATGTGGATTAGTAACCGGTTTATCCATACCGATACGACCGGCAGCATTTTGATCGATCCAGTGTAAATCCCTGTGAATACTATCGATCATGCAAAACTGAAATTGCATCCCGGACTTGCTGATGAAAGGCAACTTTTTATAGAGGTTTTTCCGGGCTATTTTTAGTGTGAACCAATAGTCTTCCGAGGTCCAACCTTCCGGCGGTTGTAGATGACGTAATTTATCCCAATGCAAATAACGACCATCTGCATCGGTTGGTCCAAAACTTGAACCGAATAATCCGATAGATTTATTGCCGCCAAGGGCTTTTTTAAAAAGGGTATTGTAATCAGGTGGGGAAAGCGGCAATTTCATGACCGATGCCTTAATTACTAATTAATAAAAAATTAGTATAGCACCCAGCCGCAGCATATTACTAATATCTAAAATGTAGGCCGGAATAAGCTAGTTCGAGCGACAGCAAGAACTGGCGTTTCCGGCAAACACGCCCGGATTCGCCGGAAACGCCACCTCGCGCTACGCGCTTGGATGGCCTTATTCCGGCCTACGCCATTGCTCCAATGAATTCGCTTGTCATATTCTTTTACCCGCTTTGTCAGCTTTACTACAAACCAAACTCCAACAAAAATCAATAATTTCAATACCATACAAAATGGCACAACCATTGCTTTAGCTTAATCAAACAAAGCTATTGGTCAAGCCGATGAAATCAACTAAAGACATTGCCGCGCTGCTCGACGAACCTGCCTGCGAGCATAACAAGAAGGAAAAGTCCGGTTGCGCCAAACCCAAACCGGGGGCTTCTGCCGGCGGCTGCGCGTTCGACGGGGCGCAGATTGCGCTGCTGCCGATTGCCGATGTCGCGCATATCGTCCACGGCCCTATCGCTTGCGCGGGCAGTTCCTGGGATAACCGGGGCACTCGGTCTTCCGGAGCGGATTTATACCGCATCGGCATGACCACCGACTTGACCGAGCAGGACATCGTGATGGGCCGCTCGGAAAAGCGTTTGTTCCACGCGATCAAGCAGGCGATTGACAGCTATCATCCGCCCGCGGTGTTTATTTATAACACCTGCGTTCCGGCCTTGGTCGGCGATGACATTAACGCTATCTGTAAATCCGCCGAAGAGCGCTGGGGCGTTCCGGTGGTACCGATTGATTCCGCCGGATTTTACGGCACCAAGAATCTTGGCAACCGCATTGCCGGAGACGCGATGGTCAACCATGTGATCGGCACCCGCGATCCCGACCCCTTGCCGTTAACCGTGCAACGCGCGGAAATAAAGATCCATGACGTTAACCTGATCGGCGAATACAACATCGCCGGCGAATTCTGGCATGTGTTGCCGCTGTTCGATGAACTGGGTTTGCGCATCTTATGCACCCTGTCCGGCGATGCGCGGTTCCGCGAAGTGCAAACCATGCACAAGGCCGAAGTCAATATGATGGTTTGCTCGAAAGCGATGGTCAACGTCGCCCGCAAATTACAGCAAAAATACGGCACGCCCTGGTTTGAAGGCAGTTACTACGGCATAACCGACACCAGCCAATCGTTAAGGGATTTTGCCAAAGTACTTAACGATGCTGATTTAACCGAACGCACCGAGGCGCTGATTTTGCGCGAAGAAACCCGGATCAGGAAAGAACTGGAGCCGTGGAAAGCGCGCCTGAAAGGCAAGCGGGTGCTGCTGTTTACCGGCGGCGTAAAAAGCTGGTCGGTCATTTCCGCATTGCAGGATTTGGGCATGGTGGTGGTTGCGACCGGCACCAAGAAATCCACCGAAGAAGACAAAGCCAGAATCCGAGAACTGATGGGCGAAGATACAGTAATGATCGACGACGGCAGTCCCAGGGAGTTGCTGAGAATCGTCCACGATTACAAGGCCGATATTCTAATCGCCGGCGGCCGTAACATGTACACCGCACTAAAAGCTAAAGTGCCGTTTTTGGATATTAACCAGGAACGCGAATTCGGTTACGAAGGCTACCAAGGCATGCTGGAGCTGGTGCGCCAACTGGCGCTGACGATTGAAAGCCCGGTCTGGGAGGCGGTTAGAGCGCCTGCGCCGTGGAAAAGCAGGAAGGTGACACATGGCTGACATCCTGAAAAGAAACAAAGCGCTATCGGTCAATCCGCTGAAGGCCAGCCAGCCGATAGGCGGCTCGCTGGCGACATTGGGTTTTAACCGCGCGATGCCGATGCTGCACGGCTCGCAAGGCTGCACCGCGTTCGCCAAGGTGTTTTTCGTGCGCCACTTCCGGGAACCTATTCCGTTGCAAAGCACGGCGATGGATCAAGGCAGTTCGGTGATGGGCGCGGACGAAAACGTCGTTGAAGGCATTAAGACCATTGCCGCAAAATCCCGCCCTGCGCTGATTACGATTTTGACGACGGGCCTTGCGGAAACCCAAGGCGCCGATGTACACCGGAATGTCCGGGAATTCAGGGAAGCTAACCCGGAATTTGCCGATGTGGCGGTTGTCGCCGTCAATACCCCGGATTTTACCGGCAGCGTTGAGACCGGTTTTGCCGCGACGCTGACCGAAATTATTCGCGCATTGGTGCCGGACGCAAAAGACGCCGGAACTTATCCCGGCAAACGTAAGCGCCAAGTCAACGTATTGGTCAATTACATGCTGACGCCCGGCGACCTGGAAGCGCTTCGGGACATTTTCGAACAATTCCAGCTCAGGCCGGTTTTCGTGCCCGATATTTCCGATTCGCTGGACGGCTGCTTGACCGATGAAGATTTCAGCCCGGTCACTATCGGCGGCGCCCTGGTATCTGAAATGGCGACGCTCGGCGATGCGCTGGCAACGGTGGTTATCGGGCCATCGCTAGGCAAAGCCGCGGAATTGCTGGAACAAAAAACCGGCGTGCCGACTTACGCTCTCGATCATCTTTACGGCTTGAAAGCCAACGATGCGCTGATTTCCGCATTAGCTGAAATCAGCGGCCATGACGTTCCCGAACGCATCGAAAGGCAACGCTCGCAGTTGCAGGATGCGATGCTCGACACCCATTTCATGCTCGGCCAATTGCGTATCGCCATTGCCGCCGATGCGGATTTGCTGAATGCGTTTGTCGACCAAGTTCAGGAAATGGGCGCGGAAGTCGTTGCCGCCGTCACTTCCTGCAACGTGCCGCTGCTGGCGCGGATTCCCGTCGCCAGCATCAAAATCGGCGATCTTGAAGACATGGAACTGATCGGCAAGGCCAACAAAGTGCAATTGGTGATCGGCAACTCCCATGCGGTCGATACCGCCGAACGGCTGGGCACGCCCATTTTAAGAGCCGGCTTTCCGTTGTACGACATCATCGGCGGCTACCAAAAAACCTGGATCGGCTATCGCGGCTCCCGGCAAACGCTATTCGATCTGGCTAACCTGGTAATCAATTACTCGCATGAAGAAATTCCGGTCTACCGCTCGGTGTACGGCCAAAAACCGGCTAGCGAATTAACCGACTACCCACTGTCATGTCATTAACAAGACGCTTGGCACTCGTGCAAGGCACTGATGAGGATAAGCTTATGGAAACCGCGTTAAAAATAGCGTTTGCCACCACCGATATGGAAACGGTAAACCAACATTTCGGCTCGGCCAAGTCGTTCGCCATTTATGCGGTGAATATGGACGACGCGCAATTGCTGGAAGCCGCCCAGTTCGGCGAGCTTCAGCAAGACGGCAATGAAGACAAGTTGTCGGTCAAGATCGAATTGCTGAACGGCTGCGCGGCGGTGTATTGCCAAGCCATTGGCGGTTCGGCGATCAACCAGCTGATTGCCAAAAACATACAGCCGGTCAAGGTGCATGAAGGCGGCAAGATTAAAGACCTGATCGTTGACCTGCAAAACGAGATGAAAGCCGGGCCGTCCAGTTGGCTGGCAAAGGCGATTAACCAGCATAAGTCGCCCGACCCGGAGCGTTTTAGCAAAATGGAAGATGAGGGCTGGGATGAATGATATATCCGCCAACGCCGGACGGGGCATGTTGCCCCGTCCGAAACGTTTAGCGTAACCACTTTGCTTTGGTATATAGCGGAAACGTTAGGAACGGGGTTGCAAACCCCGTCCCGCCTAGGGGCAGCATATAGGAATGCATGTTGCTTAAACACGGGACGCGGCGCGTCCGACACCGCATTCCCACGCAGCGCGTGGGAACGAGAATAACTTTATCACTTAACGGAGAAATAAACATGGCCATTGCTGCATTAGTCGTACAAGAAGACGATACCAATCTGGGTTCCGACATCGTCAAAGACATGATCAAACAATTACGCGCGATTGATACTTACGACACCTATGAAGGTTGGTCGGAAGCAAAAATCATCGACCCTATCGTGCTGACCAGAGAACGCAAAAAGAACATCCCGGTAATCGGCGATCCCGATGAAATCACCATTGCCCGCTTAAAAGCCTATTACAACTCGCTGGCGACGCTGATCGAGAAAAAATCAGGCCTGATGGCGGCGCCGATGGTTCATCTCAGCCACGAAGGTTTCGGTCGCGCGTTAATCATGGTCGGCAAACTGATCGTGGTCGATAAAATCTTGCGCGACACCCATCGTTTCGGCTTCTCCAGCCTGGAAGAGCTGCGCGAAAAGAGCGATCAAACCATTGAAAAAGCGCTGGGCTTAATCGAAAAATATAACGCCGCGGCAACCGACTAAGGAGGCGCGCATGTCTGAAGAATTGAAAAAACTGGAAAAAGAAGTCAAAAAGACCAAACGCTTGGCCAATGAGCAAGCCATGGTATTGCACGACCTGATTGAAGACAGCTTGCCCGAAGGCTACGGTGATCTGCTGGGTATCGCTCAAGCGACTTACGATGCCTGTAAAGCCTGGGATGAAGCCAACCAAAAACTAATTGCCGCACAAACTGAAGCGGCCTGAGCAGGAGAATAGCCATGTCTGATTTTGTAACCGGCGTTACCTTTGGCGGCACGGAGTGGACGCCCGCTTACGTCACCGACATTAATCAAAAAACCTGCATCGGCTGCGGCCGCTGCTTTAAAGTCTGCCCCCGCGATGTGTTCGATTTGGTGGAAAAATCCGAAGCCCTTGATCCTGATGACTTTGATGACGATTACGGCGATTTTGAAGACGACGATGACAACAGCATGGTCATGAGCCTCAAAAACAAACTCGATTGCATCGGCTGCGAAGCATGCTCCAAAGTATGCCCGAAAAGCTGTTTTACCCACGAACATAAGCAAGCGGCTTAAAAAATCGCTTAATAGTTCCCACGCTCCGGCGTGGGAATTCAGTCTGCGACGCTCCAGCGTTGCGGGACGCTGGAGCGTCTGCCACGGCATTCCCACGCCGGAGCGTGGGAACGATAATTTTTTCTACCATTAAGGAACAAAACCATGCCCAGACCCGAAAAACACGTATTCGTATGCACCCAAAACCGTCCGCAGGGACATCCTCGCGGTTCCTGCGCCAGCAGCGGTTGCGCCGAAATCATGAATGAATTCATGAACGAAATTCAGGCCCGCAACCTGTTTGAAAAAATCGCCCTGACCAACACCGGCTGCATGGGACCGTGCATGATGGGTCCGAGCGTGCTGGTTTATCCTGAAGGGGTTATGTACGGCAAGCTGAACAAAGACGATGTCAAGACCATCATCGAACAGCATCTGCTCGGCGGCGAGCCGGTTGCCAATTTGATGGTTCCTGCCGAGATCTGGTAATGGCTTCAGTTGCGTTTGTAGAAGAACGGGTGATGTTCAGCCCGAACATACCCGCCGAAGTTAATAATCTGCTGCAAGCGGCTGTCGCCGCAAGCTCGGTTAACCAAAGCCGCGCGGAACAGCTGTTTTTACAAGCGCACGCGCTGGATAGCCGTTGCCTGCAAACCTATTTTGCGCTGTATAAGTTTTATTTTTTCCAAAAACGCCTCGTTGATGCGGAACGGATTGTTTTGGCAGGCCTGGAGGAAGCCGCCAAACAAGGCGGCTTTCCCAACGATTATCGTAATCTGGTTCAAAGCCGGCCCAAATGGAACTTATATGCCAATGACAGCGCCCTGTTTTATTTGTATACACTAAAGGCCTTAGCATTTATCAAACTGAGACTGGGGTTTACCGCTGACGCGCAACTTGTGTTGTCGCACCTGCAACAACTGGACCCTAAAGACCTTTCGGGCGCGTCAGTCATTATGGATTTAGCCGCGGGGATTACCGAGCAATGAATTTATCCGACCACATCACAATAAACCGTCCGCTGGCTGAATGCGTATGCCAACGACTAACCGAAGAAATCAACGAACTGGGTTTTACCGAAGCGGACATTCCTCACTATCCGCGCTACGATGACGCCGATTTTGTACTGATCAAAGATCCTTATGCCGGGGCGGATAACTTGGCCTGCTATTGGTACGATGAGCTTAAAAAACAGCGCATCGGCAGGCTTCAGTTCAATAGCGACGGCACTTTTTACGCAGAATACGATGTCGTCAAGCCGCATCCGACCAAAACCCGCCGCTTTGTCGAGGGCGTCACCGCGTGGGGCAAGGCCGAGCAGATTAAATCCGAAGCCAAGCTGCTGGAAATGCCCGAATAACCGCCATGGAAAATCCGGCGCGAATTTATGAGCTGTTGCTGGATTATGCCGGTAGCGATGCGCAAGTCAGCGCATTAAGCATCGGTCCGGTTTGGACGGTTTGTAAAGCCCAGCATACCGGCTTGGCGATGAGCCCCGGCATGCCCTGCCGCACCTTGTCGTGGCCGGGCACCTTGACCGGTAAAACATTGGCCGAGCTGGCCGGATGGATTACCGATTGGGAGCCTTACAAGGCGACGGTTGCGATGGCGGCTATTAATTGCAGTTTAAACCGCTATGAACCGCCCTCCGGCATAACCCTGCTGCCTGCTGCCGACAACGCCAATCTGACTGTTTTCGAGCATTTCCTGCCCCGGCTGCAAGGCAAAAAAGTCGTTGTTATCGGCCGTTATCCGGGCATTGAACGCTATGCCGGGCAGATCAATCTCAGCATCATCGAACGGCAGCCCATGCCGGGCGATTATCCCGATCCCGCCTGCGAATTTTTATTGCCCGATGCCGACTGGGTGTTTTTAACGGCCAGCTCCATTACCAATAAAACCTTCCCGCGCCTGGCCGAGCTTGCAGGGCACGCCACCACCGTATTGATGGGGCCGACCGTGCCGTGGTTGCCCGAACTGCATGAATTCGGCATTGACTATCTGGCCGGCGTCGAAGTGATCGATCCGCTAAAACTGTATCAAACTGCGGCGGAAGGCGGCGGGGTGCGCATTTTTGACGACGCGGTGCGTTACCGGATTGTCGATTTAACGCCCGGTAACAGCATGATGTGGCTGAAGAGCCAGATCGCTCAGGATTATACGAGCAGACAGCTGCTGACCCTGGCGATGGAGCGATGGTACAGCACCGGCAACAAAGGCCGTTTTCCTGAATTCAACCGGCTCAATCAAGTCACCGCCAAACTTTCGCGCATGGATAGCAGTTATAAGCGACTGTGGGATGTCCATAGCAACGCGCTTCCAGATCAAATTAACGCAAGTTGAAAAAAATTCACCACGGCTTCGCGGCGTAGCGCGCCGATACTGCATTCCCACGCAGCGCGTGGGAACGAGGTAACGATTTTATATCGTTCCCACGCGTTGCGTCACTGCCATTAAGTTAAGAAATACGCTGGTTCCCAAGCTCCTGCTTGGGAACCCAGATGACGAAGCTCCAGCTTCGCGAGACGGGAAGCTGGAGCTTCCCACACCGAATTCCCAAGCTGCGACTGTATGGATGCAGGAGGTAGAGCAACTCAGAAAGTTGCCGAGAGCTTCACCTTCCGGGCTCTCAATCCGGAGATTAGGGGCCTGCGCAATATTTTGTTCTTTAAGCCTTCGTGCTCTTCGTGTCTTCGTGGTGAAATCTCTTAACATCGATTAATAATTTGTAAGCTTTCCGACAATTTCTTACAAAATCAATTTGCGTTGTTAAATTGAATATCAACAATCGCCCCGATTAAACGGCTAAAAAACGCCCATCCATCTGTTTTAAAAGAAAAACAAAGCAACACTCCAACATGGCATAAACCCTGCTTTATCAAGGTTAATACTAAAATTTACACCTTACCCATCCGGAGAAAAAACAATGCTACTCGAAACCTATCAAGATAAAGGCTTATTAACTGTCACTTTGGTCAACGGTCAAACCGGCACTGCGGGTGTTTATGCTTATCGCGGCGATCTGGTTTTAAAAGAAGGATCGCTGCGCGAAGGTTCAACAACCGACCGCAGACCGCCCGAGGCTCTGTTGATTCATTCAGCCTTGATCGTTGAAAACGACAAGATCAAATTTATCAACGGCCTGTTGCCTACACTCGATTTACTGCCCGTTCTTGTCGAAAAATATAAAGCCGATCTTGCCGAAGACTGCATCGCTTTAATCTACGTGGAAAATATCGGTAAAGGCTTGCAGGTTGAACTGGAAGGCGTTACCTATAAATTGATGCCTTTCAAACAAGGCCTGGTATGGAATGAATTGCTCGAAGAACTGTATATTGAAAAAAGCGAGCTGAAGGGTCAATCCGCTGAAGATAAGGTCGCCATCGCTTATGCGGCAGCCAAATCGTATAACCCGAAAACGCCGCTCGTTTCATTTGCCGAAGCCGAGGACAACACCATCGAAGTAATTAAAGACGCGGCGGTAGGCGCAATTTAAAGCCTGGCTTATTGCCCTTCTTTTGCACCCTCTGATTTTCCGCTTTCACTGATACTGACAACACTGCCGGGATTTAAATGCCGGTCAGTGTTGTATAAGTAGTTGGGCAAGAGTTTTCCGGCATGTGTGGGAGCGGCTTTAGCCGCGATTATCGCGGCTAAAGCCGCTCCCACACATGCCACTCATGTTAAGAAACTTATAAACACCTACTTAGCTAGCGCTTCATTATTCAACGCATTGATAGAGAGACCCTATGAAACTTCAGATTGAGCGCAAGTATGTCGAAGCCATGGTCAGTGAATTTCCGGGGCTGGCGGCATTGAATGATCAGCTGCGTTTCGGCAATAAAGCCGAGGTGTCATTCAAGCAACTGTCCAATACCGAGCTAAATTTTTTGCAGGATCTGTATAAGGAAGCCGGAACTGAAATGCAAGGCCATGTCGCGTTGCTTTCGACGCTGCAAAAAGCGATCAACGACGATACCGTCAAGTTTGAAGAACACGACCTGGAACTGCTGCTCCCGGCAATTGCCCGTTATCTTATCAATGACGCGATACGCGGTTGGTTATTCCAGACCAACGTTGCCGGAAAACCCATGGCCTACGTGGTCACCCGGCTGGACTTTACGCCTTCGGGCGAGGAAGAAACCGGACGGGTCACGCTTGAACTCAAAGCCAACGCCAAAGGCAAAGTCGCGACCTCAACCCTTACCATCCGCGCCCGGGACATTGCCGATAAAACGATCACGGAAATTTTCGTCGCCAAAGGCTTTCTTAAAGAAACGCCCGAGCTTATCGCCACTTACGACGATGCCGCCGGACGTTATTTCGAATGGTGCGGCCAGTCCGGCACACAGTTTTTAGGCAAAGGCACCGGCTTTTACGCCGAAGATCCGACCGCTTCGCATCGCAGCACCGATTGGGCGCGCAAGGATGTGGTGGTTTTGTCTACCGAAGGCGGAACCGCGCGCCTGGTGAATGACGAAAGCATCCTCAGCGAACGCGCCTTATCGGTGGATGCCAAAGGCGACATTCTGGCCAAGTATTTGCGCAAAGCCGCCAAAAGCAATCGCTACGACCTCAAGATCGAAAATGAAGTCGAAGCCTCGGAAAAAGAAATCCCCAAAGGCCTGTTTACCGAGCTGCCGGTACATTGCTACCTGCTGATGTTTCATCTGGAACTGCATCATCATTTATGGGTGCATGTGAATGACATTAAGCCTTATCGCTATCAACCGGAATTAAAACAGAAGCTGATTCTGCGCGATGAACAGATTGACCTGATCGATATTCTTACCGCTGAAATGGATGTCCTGATGGATGACATTATCGAAGGCAAGTCGGGAGGCACCACGGTGCTGTGCGCAGGGCCGGCCGGAGTCGGTAAAACCTTGACTGCCGAAGTCTATTCCGAAATCATCAAGCGCCCGCTGTACCGCGTGCATTCCGGGCAATTGGGGCTTAATGTCGGCGAAATGGAAAAAGCCTTAAAAGACGTGCTAACCCGCGCTCAGCGCTGGGGTGCGGTGATGCTGATCGACGAAGCGGATGTTTACATCAAGCGGCGCGACAATAACATCGCGATGAATGCGGTCGTCGGGGTATTTCTAAGGGTGCTTGAATATTTTAACGGCTTGCTGTTTTTGACCACCAACCGTGTCGATGACATTGACGAGGCCATTGTTTCCCGCTGTATCGCGTTGATTAAGTATTATCCGCCGGACACCGATGCGCGCCGCCGGATCTGGCAGGTCATGATCGAGCAATTCGAGCTGGATGTCGATACTGATTTAATCGATCAATTAGTGTCTACCTTCCCGGAAGCGACAGGCCGCGACATTAAAGGTCTCTCCAAACTGGTCGCCAAGTTTTGCCAGCACAAAAAAGTAACGCCGAGCTTGGATGTATTCAAGCGTTGCTCGATATTCCGGGGCATGGATCTGCACTAAATAAGGGCAGTTAACCAACACAAATAGCTGCATTTGGTGCAAATGCCCCGTACATTACGATTTAAACCGAGACCAATAATATCAACCTATTGAAATATAAAGATATTAAATAATGGCATTATTATTGCTTGATAATTTACATAGTTCACCTCGTTTGCACAGCCTTTCCTGAGCGTTGTACCTTCAGCGCCCTATTTTCTCGACTAGGGCGCTTTTTTTTGCCTGAAATTTCTCATCAACCCCAGAAACCACGCGCCGTCCAAACTTATGGCAGCTAATTTGCTAGAGTAATTTACAGAGCCTCTATATAGCCCTTAACGCTAACGAATAGGGCCGCTAACGACATTTAATAGCAACAAAACCGATTTTATTGTTAGCTTTACTACAATCTTCGCATCCTGTTGAGGAATGACCCTTCAAGTCATTAACACTGCCATGAAATACAAAAAAATCTCCATTGCCGATTCCGAGCAACTGATCAAAGAATCCAAACCTATGATCCTCGACTGTAGAGACATGAAAGATTATAAGGCCGGACATTTGGAAGACGCTCTGCACGTTCATGAGGGCTTAAAAGATTCATTGGTTAAACGCGGCGACAAGCAGCGCAGCCTGCTGATTTATTGCTATTACGGCCATGCCAGCGAGCACCTTGCCGAATTTTTCAGCGATTTCGGCTTCAAGGACGTCTACAGTCTGGAAGGCGGTTATTCCGGCTGGAAAGAAAAACATCAGGACGCGTGATGAAGCCTGAAATACGGGATTGGTTGCAAAACAACTATTTCTCTATAGCCCAGCCGATTTTAAAGAACGGCGACGACATTTATCCGTTGATATTAGCAAGCCAGCAAGGCCGTAGCGATGTCGTCCGTTTTTTGATCGAACAGCATGCCGCGCCGGATGTTATCGATCAATACGGCAATAACGCGTTATGGGCGGCGTGTTATGCCGATAACAGCGACTGTATCGACGCCCTGCTTAATGCAGGCGTCGACATTAATCATCAAAACGCCGCCTCCGGCGCCACCGCCTTGATTTTTGCGGCATCCAGCGGCAGGGAAAAAGTTGTCGAACAACTGTTGGCGGCCGGTGCAGACCCAACGCTTAAATCGCACGACGATTTCACTGCGCTGGATTTAGCCTCCACCCGAAAAATACTCAAATCATTATCCAAGCTTGTTAAATCAGGAGATTAAAATGGAAGCATTGCCCCGTGAACTGGCCTTACGCATTGCCTTAGCCTCGCGCATCCTGCCCGGCATCGACGTACCCAGGCTGCTGGAAATATTACACGAGCGAGTCGGCTCGCCTTTGGATGACGAGAAATTAAAATCCATCACCGTCACCAATCTTAAAACCGGTTTAGGCAGCCTGGACGGCGAAGAGGACGGCGAGGACATCGGCATCGGTCTTGCCAATATCAAACTGGCGGTGCGTTACCTGTGGGGCGACGAGGCCGAAGATGAAGACCTGCCGGAAATATTGCCTTATAAAGACGGCGAAATGCCCGACTCTATCCGCGTCGCCATCGGCTCTAACAGCGGCGCGTTGATTAACGGCCATTTCGGCTCCTGCATCCGTTTTCTGGTTTATCAGTTGTCGCAGGATGATTACAAACTGGTTGATATACGCTCGACTATCGAAGCCGACAGCAGCGATGACAGAAACCTGTTTCGCGCCAATTTGATTAAAGATTGCCATGTCATGTTCGTGCAATCGATCGGCGGCCCGGCGGCGGCTAAAGTGATACGCGCCGATATTTACCCGATCAAGATTCCGGATGTCACCGAAGCGGTCGATCAGTTAAAGGAATTTCAAAAAGTCTTCGATGCCCCGCCGCCGTGGTTTGCCAAAGCCTTGGGACGTTCGGCTGAAGAGCGGGTCAGGTTTACCCATGATGAGCTTGTTCAGACGCACTGACCCCCCAAAGTAGGGCGGACCAAAACCGCCCTACCCGCTCCCTATCCCTCCGATTCATCGTGGAGGGCCGCTATGTAATTCGCTTAGGCCCTTAACATGACAGATTGGACTTTAGACCGGGAGGCGCAACTCGCCTATTCCTACGAACGTTTCGCGCAAGCCAAGGTTTTTGTGTTTCGTAAATGGTGCGAGCAGGCGGCCGAACGGCATGCGCTTCCTCCAGCCGATCTGTCCGGATCGTGCAAGTACGGCAGCCTGTTCATGAATCAGGTGTTCGGCGGTTCGATCTGCGGCCACTATCAACATCAATACAATATCATCGGCGGGCGCATAGTCGATCTCAGTCACGATGCCATCGATGTCGGCAGCATCAAAAATCCCTACCTGCATGAACCCGATTTCTTCGCTATCCCGGAAAAACAGGCTTCGTTAAACAGCTGCTTACCGCGCGTCGAACGTTGGGTTGTCCAATTTCTAAAAGAGATCGAAAGCGCCGACAACAAGTAGGCTGTATATCCGGTTTAAATATTACTATTGACCCAACGCACAATATCCGCGGCGCTCATCGCGCCCGACATGCGGGCTATTTCGCGGCCGGACTTGAATATCACCAGCGTAGGAATGCTGCGAATATTAAATTGCCCGGCAATATCCTGTTCCTGCTCGGTATTGATCTTGGCCAAACGCACCTTAGGTTCAAGCGCAGCCGCCGCTTGGGCATAGGCTGGAGCCATCATCTTGCACGGCCCGCACCAGGACGCCCAGAAATCGACCACCACAGGAATATCATTGCGGGCAATGTGCTGTTGAAAATTGCGGCCGGTTAATTCCAAAGGATGCCCGGTAAACAACGCCTCTTTGCATTGACCGCAACGGGGATGTTGGCTCAAACGCTCGGACGCTATGCGATTTACCGCATGGCAATGGAGGCAAACAATGTGCAAAGTAGTCATGGGATGGCCTTGTTGTTGAGTTCGGTTATTGACGATATGAGGCCGCCAGGCCTAAAACTCAACTTTATTAAGCCATTACCCGCCAAACCCAGCCAAAAACCGACTGAACTCATCAACCAACTGCGGCATCGCACTGAGCATCCGGTGGTCGGTATCGTATAGATTCAAACGGACGCGGTACTTTCGGCAAAACCGAAAGGCATTTTCCGGCGGGACAATATCGTCCTGCCAGCCGTGGAATACCCGAATATCTTCAGCCGTCGGTGTAAACTCGGTTTGCCGGTAGCCGGACAAATAGAACGCGGGCGCCAACAGGAAAAGCCCCTTGGGTTTAATCGATTCCGAGGCCGCGGTTGCAACATAAGCGCCCATGCTCGAGCCGATTAATACGACTTCATCGTAGCCGGATAAAGCCATCGCCAGCAGTTGCTCGACCCGCTTATCAGGGTCCGAGTGTTCCCGGTAATCCGGACTTTCAAACGCATAGCCGTAGCTTTTGGCAACCTCGGCAAATTGCACGGTCTTCTCGCCCCACGGTATGCTGTCTTTCCCGTGATTGTAAATAACCAGTTTTTTCATATCGGTAACCGCCAAGATTAATTGATTGTTCGCGAATGGTATTACAATCAGGCATCCTTGTTACGGAATTCTATAGCCCATGCTTACCAAAACAACCTTCAAGCCCGCGTGGTGGTTACGCAACAGCCATTTGCAGACGCTTTATCCGGCTTTATTAAGAACAACGCCCGATCCGCCCGATTATCGCCGCGAAAGATTAACGACTCCCGATCACGATTTTATCGACATCGATTATTGCGGAACCGGCAAGCAGCCGCTGATTATGCTGATCCACGGCTTAACCGGCAGCGCGCAATCGGGCTATATCAAAGGTTTACAAAGCGTCTTGCTCAAACAAGGCTTTCGTAGCGCCGCGCTTAATTTCCGCGGCTGTAGCGGGTCATCCAATAACAGGGCTCGCAGCTATCATTCCGGCGAAACCGAAGACATTGATTTTCTGTATCAAACCTTGCGACTACGCGAACCCGAAACGCCTTTAGGCGCGGTAGGTTTTTCATTAGGCGGCAATGTGCTTTTAAAGTGGCTGGGCGAACAAGGCGACCGGTTAAATCTGTTTGCCGCGGTCGCTGTTTCGGTGCCGTTGCTGTTGGGAATTTGCGCGACAAAACTGGATAACGGCTTTTCAACCTTCTATCGCTTCAATTTACTGAGAGAGTTAAAAGCCTATATGCGCGTCAAACTGCTGCATCTTGAAAACACGGGTCAAGCTCAAGAAGCGATTAAAATCAAGGAACTGGGCGATTTATCGACAATCAAGTCGTTCTGGCAATACGATGATCGGGTCGTAGCCAAATTGCATGGCTTTGACAATGTGCATGACTATTACCGGCGCTCCAGCTCCAGGCAATATCTCAAATCGATCTCGGTGCCCACGTTGGTGATCCAGGCCGTTGACGATCCGTTTATGACCCAAGAAGTGCTGCCCAAGCCCGATGAAATATCCCCCTGCGTACAATTGGAATTGACCCAACACGGCGGTCATGTAGGCTTCATCTCAGGATTTATCCCCTTTAAACCGGAGTATTGGCTGGAACAACGGATACCGGATTTTTTGATCGGATACGCCGTTACGCGTGTCAGTAGAACGTAAGGCCCGCTTCGGATACGGCCTTAAAAACGAAAATGGCCGCAGATTTCGCTGCGGCCATTCAGGGAATATTTATTAATCCGGCAAGCTTGTTTATGCCGGGTATTGACTCGCTGGCAGGGATTAACGCAATAGATCCAGCGCCTTTTCAGCGGCTTTTGCTTTGACTTTGCTCTTGATTGCTTTAGTGGATTTAGGCGCGCTATCAACCTTTCCTTTCAGGTTTTCAGCCGCTTCTTTACCGGCTTTCAATGTTTCGACGGCTTTTTTTGTTTGTTCCGGCGTTGCTTGCTCGACCTTTTTCTCAACTGATTCCTTCAGCGTTTCTTTCAATTGGTCTTTAACTGCATCAGGCGCGTTTTCCACGCCTTTTTTTAAATTTTTGGCATTTTCCAGCGTTTGGTTGGCAGACTCGGCCTTTTTTACAGCGTCCGGCGCTACCGCTGTAGCGGTATCCTTCGCCGCTTGTTTTGCCACGCTTTCGAGCAAACTTTGCTCGGCAAACACTGAGCTGGAAACCAATAAAAATGAACCGAATAAAATCGCTTTGTTTCGCATGTGAGCATCCTTCAATGAATTGTGATTTGAGGCTGAAGAATACTACAGCGAATCTGAACCGGTCATTAATAACTGATGTTACGCAGGTACCTAATAAAAAAGCGTAGTCCACGAAAGACACAAAAAGCACGAAAAAAACCGGGTACAGGAACAATAAGTAAAGCCCATCGTCAAGATTGGAAAGATGAATGTCGTAAACCGGGAAACATACGGCGCTCTATTTTTTTCGTGTCTTTCGTGCTGCCTGGATGTAGTGCGTAGGATGCACTCAACTCGCGGCGCAATGCGCCTTTGACTGCATTTCCACGTAGCGCTAAGAGATACGCTGGTTCCCAAGCTCCCGCTTGGGAACCCAGTGAGCAAAACTCCAGCTTTGCGAGCCGGGAAGCTAGAGCTTCCCGTACTGAATTCCCAAGCAGGAGCTTGGGAACTAGCACGCAACATACGGCTCTCTATTTTTCGTGTCTTTCGTGCTTTTCGTGGACAATGCGTAACATCAGTTAATAGAATGATTAGTTTAATCCTTGCTCGATTCTGAACCGTTCAGCGAGTTGCTTTGCTCTCGTTCCGGTAAGAAACCGCCCGCTTGCATAGTCCACAAACGATAATAAACGCCTTGTTGCGCCAAGAGTTGATCGTGTCCGCCGTCTTCTACGATGCGTCCCTGATCGAACACCAAAATCCGGTCCAAATGCGCAATCGTAGACAAACGGTGCGCAATGGCGATGACCGTCTTGCGGCCCATCGCGCGATCGAGGTTTTCCTGAATGGCAAGCTCGGTGACCGAATCCAGGCTGGACGTGGCTTCATCCAGAATCAAAATCGGCGCGTCTTTCAACATCACCCGTGCAATCGCAATGCGCTGGCGCTGGCCGCCGGATAATTTCACTCCGCGCTCGCCGACCAAGGCATCGTAACCTTCCGGCATCGCCTTGATAAACTCGTCGGCATGCGCCATGCGCGCCGCAACCTCGATGGCTACATCGTCCGCCGCCAAGCGACCGTAACCGATGTTTTCTTTCAGGCTGCGATGAAACAGACTGGGATCTTGCGGGATCAAACTCACCTGCTCATGCAGCGAATCCAGCAAAACCTGCTGAATATCCATGCCGTCAATCAGGATCCGGCCGCGTTGCGGCTGATAATTGCGCAACATCAGGCTGACGAAAGTCGATTTTCCGGAACCGGAAAAGCCGACCAACCCGACCCGCTGCCCCGGCTCGATGACCACATTCAAGCCGTCGAACACCGGCTGGCCCGGCTCATAACCGAAACGCACATCACGAAATTCAATACGCCCTTGGCTGATTTCCAGCGGCAATGCATCCGGCACATCGACAATTTCATGCGGCTGAACGATAGTTTCCACACCGTTTGCGACATTGCCGACATATTCGAAAAACTCCAAAAAACGCCGGGTCAGATTGCGCGCATCGTTGATAATCAGTAAAGCCAGCCCGATGCTCATGGTGAAATCGCCGACGCCGATCAAGCCGCCGTCCCACAACGTCAACGCATAGTACACCGTGCCGACTTTGAGCAGGGCGGCGGCAGTAAACTGGAACCAGCGCACCCGTTCCATATACCAAAAAGTGCGACGCCCGGCCTGGACTTCGGTTTCCAAAAAACCGTCCAGAAACTCCCGCTCAAAATGCAGGCGTGCAAACAGCTTGGCATTCAGGATATTAGTCACCGCATCGACAATCTTGCCGTTCACCAGACTGCGAGTCGCCGCGTAACCCTGCGCATAAGGCTGACAGCGCGTCGCCAGCCAATATGAAAGACTCACATACGCGAACACCCAGCCCGCGACCAACAGGCCCAAGCCTTGATGCACGTTGAATAGCAGCCCGATAGAAACCGCGAAAGTGACCAAAATGGGCCAGAAATCGCACAGCACCGACCATGTCGTGTGATTGACGCTCATCGCCGTTTCGCTGATGCGATGGGCCAAAGCGCCCGCAAAATGACTGCCGAAATAACGCGGCGCATGATATTGCAGATAGGCGTACAAGGCTTTTGTAGTGCGCTGGCGCAAGCGCGGCCCCATGATAATCAATACCGCGCCGCTCCCCCGGCTAAACAGGATTTCCGCCACGTTCAAACCGGCCAACAGCAACAACGGCCCGCGTAGACTCTCCAGCACCGTCGCGCCTGACAAATGAGTCACGCCGTCCATAATGGCTTTAATCGCATAAGGCACCAGAATACTGCACGCCGCCTGCCCGGTTTCCAAAAGCATCATCAGGAAAATCCAGCCGCGAAAACCGGCTAAGCAGTACGCAATAAACTTAACCGTACCGGTGGGCAAAGGCGGAGCGTCTGCGGCTCGTTGAAAGGGCGCGTTGTTAGGCATGGCTCATGAAATATCGGGGAAAGAGCCGTCATTATAATGGAAAGCGAGGCCATGCAGGCTTTCCGGCGTCGCGTTAAGTCATTGGGATAATGCGAGACCGGGCGACTGTAAATGGCTTCGCCCTGCCCTGCAAACACAGGGTTCAGCTGTCGATGATTTCCAGGCAGACGGTCATCGTATGACGGATTATGAAAAACGTCATCGCTATCGGATACAGCATGTAGTGGCGGGTGATCAGCAGGCTAATCAGCACAAACGCCACAATCGTACCGATATTAAAATAACTGTTTTTTTCCAGGTGCCGCAGGTGCCGGATAGATTCCAGATCGAAATATTCGCTCTTGTTGATCAAGGTTAGCGTCACGATTGAGGTTAACAACGCGAAATACAGCGGGAAGAAAAAGAACATCGGCGCATCGTAGTTGAACTCCTGCATCCAGTACGCATACCAGACTAACAGGCCGCTGGTGGCAAATCCGTCGTGCCAGATAACGGTGGGAGCTTTTTTAAAATAGCCTGCCAGCAGACTGACAGCCATCAGCGCCAAGCCGACGCCCAAAGCGACCGGCGTGGCAAGTAGCGGTAGAAATTGGTTTTGGTTCTGTACCAGAGCCGCCAGAGACACGCTGCAAAGAATAAATCCGATCATGATCAAATACCGTGTGAATTTTCTCGGACTATAACATCGTAGGGGGAGGAACAGAAATCCAAAGCAATCAATTACCCAAAACGCGTTGTGGTTGATAGTATCGGGTATTGCAAAGAGGGGAGTGTCGTTTTTCGGCCATTATCTGCCGTAGAAGACTCTTTGGTCACCGACTGTAATCTAGCTCATTGCAGCCAAAACCTGACATCACTGATTTATAAATCCAAAGGACTTTTAGCTTCTTTAATCGTCACACTGGGTACTGTATGAGTGTAGATCATCGTTGTTTTCAAATCGCTGTGACCAAGCAATTCCTGAATGGTGCGAATATCGACGTTGGCCTGTAAAAGATGACTGGCGAAGCTGTGGCGAAACGTATGCGCCGACGCGCGTTTGGCGATGCGGCTTTTGCGCACAGCTAATTTAATCGCACGTTGCACGTGAGTTTCGTGCAAATGCCAACGCCGATAATCTTCACTGCCTGGCATCAAAGTGAGCGATTTGGCGGGGAACAACCATTGCCAAGCGAATTCTTTTGCCGCGTTTTTATACTTGATGTCCAGCGCACCAGGCAAAAATACCCCAGCCGTGTTAGCCGCCAAATCCTGCTCATGTAAGATCGCCACTTGCTCTACTTGGGCGGCAAGTTCGGCAGTCAACGTTGACGGCATCGGCAAGGTGCGGTCTTTCAGACCTTTGCCGTCATGCACCGTCAATACTTGCATATCGAAATTCAAATCCTGTACCCGTAATTTCAGACATTCGAACAAGCGCAAGCCGCAGCCGTACAACAGTTTGGCGATCAAATCATAAGGCGGTTCCAGCAATCCGATAATCCGATCCACTTCAGGGCGCGACAATACTACCGGAATGTAAGGCCGCCGTTTGGCCCGCACCACGCCTTCAACCTTACCGAACTCCTTTTGTAACACATTCTTGAATAAAAACAGTAACGCATTGAACGCTTGGTTCTGGCTAGACGCGGCGACCTGTTTGTTCACGGCGAGATGACTCAAAAAGCCTTTGACATCGTCCATGCCCAATAAGCCGGCATCCTTGCTTTTGGTAAAGGTTTGAAACTGTTGCAGCCAATAACGGTAAGCTTGCCAAGTCTTGTTCGAATAATGGCGTACCTTGATGGCGTTTTTCAATTGCTCATAAATGACTTCCCAGTTAGAACCGGTCAATTTCTGCGGTTCAGTCGCATCGGCAGGCAACGGAATTGCGTGTTTTGCAGTCGGCAAATCGGCCTGTTTGGAAGACGTCTGATTTGGCGTGTCTGACGCCACCCATGACGAAGGATTTTTAGCGGATGAATTGCCGGAGGTAGCTTGCGTGGATTTAATGACGCCAATTGTTCGGTAATAAATGGCAATGGACCGGCGAGCCTGTTGTCTTTGCGCATCGTATTGTCCTTTGCTTTTTAATTTTTCATCAAACCCGGCAAAACTAGCGGTAAGTTTCGGGTCCAACGTGTACTTAGCGCAAAAATCCAGATAAAACCTAAGCCACTTATGAAAATCGCGGCATTGCTGATCCGGGATATTGCGCTGAGAAAGCTGTGACTCGAATGCCTGACTCAGGGATGCGGGAACGGGCAGCATGACAACCTCCAAAAGCGATTTTTAGCGCAGTTTGGATGATATACGGAAAGAAAAAATCCTTGCAGTTCAGAAATTTATTATTGCAACATAGGTTTGGCGGTAGATATACTGTTAACAGCTTAATAACTTGTTAGGCATTATGGAAGGAATGCGTTGGCTTTGGCTTGCTTTCATCAGCCTCAATGGTTACGGTAAGGTTGCGTTTGTGAGCGTTCTGCTATTGTCAGCCATGCGTTTGCGTCATGCGCGTGGCAAGCCGCGAGTCCTGTATTGGTTTAGCGTCCGGTGCGTTGTTTAGGCTTTTTGTCCAAGGTCGGTTGGCTTTCATCGTGCTCCTTGGCCTAACATGGCGCTCAAAGGGACGTGCCGCCTCATGGCGGTTTTAAAGTTTTGTAATTTATCAAGCTTTGGGGTTTCGTTTAGCGTCCGTGAGCGGCACGCCCCTTAGCTCTACGTTGGGCAGACTAGGATGAAAGAAGATTATTGGGATCCAATCAATAGGGCAGCAGCTCTGGTAACTATATTTACTGGAGTGCCCGCTTTTTTGACTTTTGTTGGCTTGCCGTATGTGGCGGAAGTTCTCCTCGGGGTGTTGTCCATTACATCATTGTCTTTTGTGCTTATTCGTGGACGAAAATTGCAGGCGAGAGGAGATAGGCTTGCAATCCTTAACAAGAATGACGAAGAGTTGATTAGTAGTTTTAACAATATAATTTCTGGTCGAGCTATTGATAGATCACCTTCTTTCGATTTAGAGTCTTTAGTAGTCAACGCATTGAATAATATAAAGGAATATGTTGAGTCTGATACATCTTGCAAAGCGGTTGTTTCAATAAGAGAAATCAAACCAAATTTAGATGTTGTGCAAACAATCGCATCATCAAATCAAGATACTAAACCAATTGTAATTAATCTAGATAAGGACTCAGGTTTTTCGTCAGTTTGGTACGGGGATCCAACAAGAGTTTTTTACCCACAGGATAAATCGAAATACGAGAATTATCGCACCCCTCAGTTCACATTGGCTTATCAGACCGCGGCAATATTTCCGATAATGGCTAAACCTGAGTCAGGTGATAATGAACACCGGCATTATTGGGGTTTTTTAGTGGTCGATATTGAAAAGGAACGAAAAATTAGTGATGAAACAAAATCAGTGTTAATGAAATACTCACATTTATTTTTCTTACTATTTTCGAGCCTTGACCAATCTTTAAACAGCATTGCCCAACGTTAAGCTCCCGCGGACTCGTAAACCAGCCGCTGAGCTTAACGTTGGGCGAATTATCAAACGACACCTTGAGGTTTTCAAATAACACCCCATATTCAGCCATTGGCATGTTGCCAAAAAGTTAACGCGGAGTTTAAACATGAGCACAAGTAAAGCAGTGAAATCTATTTTTAATTCTGGATCTGAACACTATCATTTCAATATGTTAATTGAAGACCATGGCGAAAAATCTGTAATTAATGAAATGGCCGAAAGCATTAGATCAAAAGAAAAGATGTCGTACCCTGATGCCTTTGTGAAAGCTGGTATTGAATTTAATGCAATTAGGAAAATCGAAACCGGGCAATTCAATTTTAAAGAAATGCGGCAACGTTTAAATAATAGCCAAGTCCAAGTAGACTTAGCACTCGAAGCCTAGTCATCGTGGGGTGCAATAGCGCAGCTATCGCACCCCACGTTTCGTTGGATATGAGTTAATTGGTCATTTTGGATAGTACTGTGAATCTGGCGTTATATCCAAGCCCAACAAAACGGTCAAAGGGACGCGCCGTCCTGATGCGGTTTTGAAGGTTGACTTTTTAATCGGGTACGGCGGCTTCGTTTAAGGTTTGTCCACGGCGCGCCCCTTACCTTTACGTTAGGCGCACTATGCCCCTGCGCTTAATCGAGCACTATAAATAGGGGTCAGGAGAAATAGAATGAAACCAATCTTTTATGTTGTATGCCTTATAACAATGATCCTAACTTCAAAAGTCGGGTTCGCCGAACAAAATAGTAATGGTCCAAGATACCTTGGGGATTCCTACGCAAAAGGGGAAACGAATACTCGTAATGAGGCCATAAATAGTCAGCACACGGACAAAGAGAAAGACTATTCTAATTCATCAAATAGCAGTTCCAGGGCTGAGGGAGCGGCAAGCTGTACATATTTTGCCGAAGATGCATGGGAAAAGACATGCAGACCATCTTATTACAAGCAGTAATGCTTTGTAGACATGCCTGCCTAACAAGTCATTCAAGGCCGACACCGTGCCGGTGCAGCCTTAATTCCAACGTTGGGCGTCTTCACTAATTTTCAACCTACAGAGGTATTGTTCATAAAGATGATAGAGCCATATGTCTTCCTGTCTCATTCCAGTCAGGACAAGATTTTCGTCCGAAAACTTGATGCTGCGCTAACCGGTTCCGGAATTAGGACATTTCACGATGAGAAGGACATTAAGCTTGGCGAATCGATTCCGGAGCGTATCTATGAAGCTCTAGACGAAGCTACGCATGTAATTTATATCGTCTCCCAAAAATCGATGCTCTCGAATTGGGTAAAGGAAGAGCTTAGTGTCGCTAAAATGCGTCAGAAACAGGAGAGGCATGTAGAAGTCATACCGATCCTCATAGACAGCATAGAGCTTCCCACTCCTATCGTTCATGTGAAGTGCTTGCTTTTGACTGACTGGAGGAATATCGAAAAATTTTCACAAGGAGTTCAAGAAATACTTATGGCTCTCGGAAAGGAATTAATTCAGCCAACATCGACAGACTTTAGGTTTTATTGCAAATATTTTGACGTACTCGGCGACTTGGAGGTACGTACCGCACAGTTCGCGGGCGTTATTGGAGGCGCGTCCTTTGCCGTTCAGTATGGCTCAGAAAAACGGGGAATTGACTGTATTCACTGGGTTCTTCATAAACATATCGATGACGACAACATGGATAATCCACTACCTGAAATGGGAAAATTCCTAGAATGTTGCAAACTTGATAACACACCTTCAGCATCCAAGATTGGTGCTGCCAGGAAAATTATCGAAGACGTTGAGCCAATGATTAGTCCTTTATGGCGAAAGTCATATCGAACGAATACAGATTCTATCTACCAAAGTTGCATCAATCTCGTTGCATGCCTTCAAGAACTTCGCAATGAATTTGCCGCAATTATGGCTAGTCAGTTTTCAATCCATGATGCCCAACCCATCATTCCACCGGACACTGCGCGATGAAGCCGCGCAGCACCGGTGAATTCAAACGTTATGTTTCTAAAAGAAGGCTTCGATGAAAATTATCCTTATCAGGGCCGTAGGCCGTAGGGCGGATTCGCCGCTAGGCAATCCGCCACACTGCGACAGACTGTCATCGGCGTTGTGCGTTGATCGGCGGTTTGCTAACGCGAAACCGCCTTACAGCGTTAACAGCTTAATAATTTGTTAGCGCGGCAAGCGAAGCTTGACGTATCTTGCAGGGTGAAAGTCCCTGTCGGGCAAGGTCTAGCCAGCCACCCGTATCGAGTGTTGTGCGTCCGGTTTAGTGTAGCCACTTCACACGCCGAATCAGATATATCAAATGGGGATGATTTTTTTGAAGAATTTTACCGTCGTGCATTGAAATCACTTAGTACAAGTGAAATAGAAGCTATGATCGCGAAGGTTCTTAGTGATGCCGCTGGACGAGAATACAAAGCAGAGATAAAAAGATTGGATTTTATTCCGTTTGAAGGAGCGTCAATGAACGATGCAACAGAAATTACAATACTAATACAACGCAGTAAGACATAGTTTAATTATATAATCCTCACACAATCAATTTATGTCGGTGTAGATTACCATGATGAGTTTAGAAACGATAGAAGAGCAAATTGCAGAGTTAGATAATGCTTCATTTTCCAAGCTCCGTGACTGGTTTATTGAATTCGACCAATCTCGGTGGGATAGACAAATTGAAGCTGATTCAAATGCCGGAAAGCTAGATTTTCTTATTAACGCAGCGTTAGTTGAGCATCAAGCGGGAAAAACGAGAGATCTTTGAATCATAAAACGGCTTCCAGTTTCTGGACATGTTATGAAAAGCTTCCGCTAGAAATTCGTGGGCTTGCAGACAAGAATTTTAAGTTGCTCAAAGCAGACCCTTCCCATCCCTCTTTACAGTTCAAGAAAGTCGGTAAGGTTTGGTCTGCTCGTGTCGGTTCACATTACCGAGCAGTTGCCACACCAATTGAAAGTGGCTTCCTTTGGGTTTGGATTGGCACTCATGCCGAATATGACAGACTGCTCGTCTAATATGGCGCTCAACCGGAGCGCGGTTATAATGCGGTTTTGTTTATTCAGCTTTCCGGGCCGCGCCCGGTTGGCTCTACGTTGAATGGCTGCCGACATTGAGCGCAAAGCTTCGAATGTCAACTAGGGGGCGTTAGCTGTCATAGCGAACTACCTCGGAGTTAACATAAATAAATAACAATGTTCAATGATTTTGAGTAAAGGTTAAAACTCATCATTAGTCATAATTGCTAGAAGACATGCGATAGCTTTTAATGCCCAGTCAAAAGCGATAAAACATCCCGCATAACATTATCACGTAAATAAACCGGGTATTCCTTTGCCCAATAGCTCTTCCTAGCAGGCTATGCTGATTCTTTCAGGCCTTGCCGCCAGCTTCAATGCGGATAGCTGTCCTCGGCTTGATAAAGGATAAATACCGGGGAAAATGTCGTCTTCAAAATCAGCATCATCGGCAAAAATGATATTCAAATTGGACGTAAGACGGTCGGGTAGACGATACCAAGGCAGCAAACCCTCCGCTTGAGTTCCTATCGCACCACTGGTATTGAAATCCAGTTTGCCTTGGCCGTCGCAATATTTCATCAGGGTATAGGCGTTGATGATAAAACTCAGCCGCTTCCAACCCCTGAGTTTCGCATGCCAACGGGACTGGCCTCGCTCCCTGTTTTCGAGTAAAGCCGTGTAATTATTTTGCGATAATGCCGATTCAACTTCATAGCCAAAGGTTAACGCCTGGCTAAAACTCCATTCCGCCGGGATGCCCGCATGCACCAGCGTAAAGTTGAGTTTGGAATCGTGATGAATAAATCCCCGGCGACGCAGCCACTTTAACAGTTCGTCCCGATCCGGGGCGTTAAGAATGTCATCCAGCGTATCGCCCGCTTCGGGTTGCGCGAAACCTTCCGCTACCGCCAACAAGTGCAACTCCTGATTGCCCAGCACCGTAACGGCTTTTTTGCCCAGGTCCTTGACCAACCTGAGCACAGCCAAAGACTCCGGCCCTTCATTGACTAGATTGCCGGCAAACCATAAGCAATCGCTGTCCGGATCAAACTGGATTTTCTCCAGTAATTTCAGCAGTAAGCGGTAGTTGCCTTTTACACTGCCGATCGCGTAGGTGGTCATAATGTTCAGCTTCCAAATCCATAGTGCTTTTGAAGCATCAATTATGATGCCAGACATGTAGCGCATTGCTTGAAAGCGTGAAAAATAAGCATAAGTCATTGATAGGGCGAGAAGATGACCAACTCTGGATCGTACCCGGCCCGCCCTTGTGTATCGATATTTTGTAACAAACCGGCCCATTTTTCGGACCCATTGTTACTAAGATGACCAAGACCCCTTCAAGCCGGTTGCTTCCGGAACGCGCCAACGGCCGCTTCCGCTCAATAAACAGGTGTTGGTTTAAATATTGCTGTGCATTAACAGACGACTAACTTGGGTTTCATTATGAACAAGATCGGAATATTTTACGGCACAGAGACAGGCATGACGGAAGCGATGGCCCAGATCATGTACCGGGTTTTAGGCGATGACATTGCCAGCGAACCGGCGAATGTGAATCGGGCCAAGGTGTCGGAATTATTGCAATATAAAGCCCTGATTCTGGGAGCGCCCAGTTATGGGGTCGGAGAATTGCCCGGCAGAACCACAGGCAGTGAACAGGGGAACTGGGAAGAATTTTTATTCCGCCTTGATGATGCCGACTTGTCCGGCAAGCGAATTGCGCTGTTCGGTTTGGGCAATCAACAAAAATATTACGATCGCTTTGCCAGTTCGCTGATTCATTTGTATCAGCACTGCGTGGCTTACGGCGCGGAGGTTATCGGAGCCTGGAGCACCGAAGGCTACCATTTCAGCCGTTCGCACTCGGTTATCGACAATAAGTTTGTCGGCCTGGTGTTGGATCATCATAGCCAACCCGAAATGACCACAACCCGAATTATCGGCTGGCTGGAGCAGATTAAGCCGGGCTTGCTGGAGAAATTGAATTAATGCTTCCGTCGCATTTAACCGAAGGACGTTAATGGTTCTCACGCAGAGCGTCGCTGCCATTAAGTTAAGCACATCGACACTCCGTAGGAGCGGGCCGCGCCCGCGATATTTGCACAGCGATTGCAGAGTTATAGCGCCATCATCGCGGGCACGACCCGCTCCTACAAGGCTTAACTTAATGGCAGCGACGCTCTACGTGGAAACGATGAATTTATGTTTCGGGAAGTTATTACCGACCATATCCTAAGGACATTAATGATGACCAACGCCGACAGCATCGCTCAATTGCACCGCTATATCGCCGAACGAAAGCCGGTGTTGCAAAAACAATACGCGCAGTTGCTTGCCCAAGACCTTTCGCGGCAACAATGGGACGGCTGCTTGCAACGCAATGTGCCGATCGTTTTGGAACAGGCTTACGACGAGGCGCTGGCCTTTATAAAAACGCTGCCGTTCGATAGCGCCGCGAGCCCGGTTGATCAAGGATTATCGGATTTAACCCGGCAAGCGTTAAGCGCGTTCAACGGCTTCGCCGACGACTTCTTACTGTCGGTCGTCGATAAACATCGCACCTCCTGCGCGTTATCCAACTTCCCCGACGAACACAAACCGGACAAAACTTACCTTAACGCGGTGATGCGGGACATCGCCGGGCTTTGGCAAAACTTTGCGTTAACGCTTAATGCTTATTTTCTGGAATGCCGGTAGCGCAGTCCGTTCAAACCCCACAGGAAAAATCGAATGAAATTGTATTTAACGCCCGGCTCCTGCACGACAGGCATCCATATACTAATGGAAGAGCTCGACTTGGTTTTCGAAGCGCATCTCGTGAATCTAATGGCTGGGGATCAAAATACGCCGGACTATCTTACCGTAAACCCGAAAGCCACCATCCCGACGCTGGTACGCAACGACGGCACCGCATTGACGGAATTTCAAGCGATCGCCTATTGGCTGGCGCGAAGCTACCCCAAAGCCAAACTGCTGCCCGGCGACCCGGACGGCGACGCGCGTGTTATCGAGTTGATGGATTACGTGGTCGGCACCGTTCACGGCCAGGGTTTTGCCAGAATTTTTACGACCGACCGGTTCGCGGTCAACGAAGCCGATTTTGAGACCGTAAGGACTCAAGGAATTGATGTCGTTACCCGAGGCTTTGCCGTCATTAATGATAGTTTGCCGGTTGAAGGCTATGTCATGGGTTCTTTCAGCATCGCCGATGCGGCTTTGTTTTATGTCGAATTTTGGGCCTACAAAACCGGGATTACGCTGCCGGAAAATTGCCTGAAACACTATCGCTTGATGCTTGAGCGCCCGGTGGTAAGACGCGTCTTGATGGAGGAAGGCTATCGTTTGGATTAGCCTAAAGACCCTAGTACAAAGCGTTACAAATACTGTGGCTGGACGGGGTTTGCAACCCCGTCCGAAACGTTTGACGGATGAAGATATGGCAGTAGTTATCGAAAACGCTAGGGACGGGGGTGCAACCCCCGTCCCGCTCGGGATGACACAACATCTACGCTTTCCCTTAACTTAAGGCAATGACCTAGCACGTAAAAATGAGGACAACGCAAAATGACAATCATTGAAAAAGCCGCCGCGCCTATCGTCGGCTATGAGCCGATCGATAACGATCATGATGAATTTATCAATCTGTTAAACAAGCTGGATACCGCCGATAACGCGACTTTCCCGGCCTTGTTCCAGCAATTATACGAACAGACCGAACAGCATTTTGATCGGGAAAACCAGTTGATGCAGCAATTTTCCTTTCCGGGAGCGACCGATCACAAGGGCGAACACCTGCGTGTTCTCGGGGAGTTCAAGCAATTTAAATCGCGGGTCGATAAAGGGCTGATTGCTTTTGGCCGTTCGTTTGTCAAAGACCGCCTCCCACAGTGGTTCGGATTGCATGTGACGACCATGGACAGCGCCCTGGCAACCCACATTAACAAGCAATCCGAAGCGTAAGCCGATGGCGCACGGTTCCGAACTGGAAATTATTGAAGACTTTTACGCTGCCGCCGAATGTGAACGCATCTATCGGCGTTTGCTGCATGAACAAAATTGGCCCGATAATCGATACACGGTCGCCGGACGGCAATTTACCCTACCCCGCTTGCAAACCTGGCATGCCGATCCGGGCATTCGCTACAGCTATAGCAACAACCTGTTGCAAACCCGGTCATGGACGCCGTTGCTGTCCGAGATCAGAGCCCAAATCGAGTCGGCCTTAAATTTCTCCTTTAACTCGGTACTGGTTAATCTGTATCGAAACGGCAATGATTATGTCGGTTGGCATTCGGATAATGAGCCGGAACTGGGCGAACAACCCTTTATCGCCTCATTGACGTTCGGCGCGGAACGCCAATTCGAGTTCCGGCATAAACAATCTTCGGAAAACGGCCGGGTATTATTGCGTAGCGGCACCTTACTGATTATGCAGCCGACTTTTCAACACCATTGGCTGCACAGCGTTCCAATCGATCAAACCGTGACGGAGGAACGCATCAACTTAACGTTCCGTAAAGTTATCCCAGCAAGCAACCGTACCGGTCGAGTTAAACTGTCTCGTCATACGCATCAGCTTAAAGATATTCAATCAATAACATGATTAATTCACCACGAAGACACGAAGAACACGAAGTTTTTACCTTGGTTTTTTCTTCGTGTCTTCGTGGTGTTATCTCTTAAATTGATGCCTATGGCGTCACACCATCTCGCCCGACGCATTAAAGTGAATCTCGCGCACTTCATCGTCCTCGGTTATTTGCGCATGCTTTAAACCGCCGTCATCGTAATATTGATACTGATGTTCGGATTCAACCTCGCCATAAACCACTTTCTGGCAAAGCAGCATTCTGCCCCGGTCGTCGAAACGGCTGCGATAATACGTGTTGCGATTATTTAAGCTGTCTCCGCTTATCTCGTTGACCAGCTTTAACGGCAGTTTGACGCCGCTGTAACTGACAAAATAGCGAAATCCGGTGTGTTGTTCTTGATTCATGGCGTACAGGCTTTAAGAAAAAAGATGAGTGGAGATGATCTCTATGATTTGATCCAAGGTCAGGTTCTCGTTTTCGCCGACAATGTTATGCATGGAAATCGGGTATTTCAGGTCTATGCCGTAACGTCCTGAATTCTGGCCGAAGGTGTAGATATAGGCGGAAATATCCGGCTCGTTAACCGCGCAGAGTTCGATAGCTTGAAAATGCTGTTCCTGATTATTCAACGCCAAGGTATTTTCACCGTAACGATGCACCAGCTCCAATAACAGCAGCTTAAGCGGAATATCTTTATCAATGGCCCAAACATTCATACCGGCATCAAAGGTTAGACCTTCCTGACGACGACAGGCCGGGCGTAATAATTCAGTATCAACAGGCTTTGCGCTTTGTTGATTAGCCATAGCGAAACGATAAAGCTCAGTACGGCGCTGCCGGCAGTCCATAAATCCGCGTAGTGGGCATCAACCGGCAGCAGCCAGTCGGCCATGCCCGCGCCGGAAAACAAGGCGATTAACGGCGCCAAATACAATAACAGGGATGCGCGCAGCAGCAGGTTTTCGTCAATGGCGACCATGACTTGATCGCCGGTTTTCAGTTGAATATCGCTATCGACCGGCACCGACTTTTTCTTGAGAACGCTGCCGATTGCGTTGGCGGTACATGAGGCTTTTTGCAGACAACCGCCGCAGGCGCTATTTTGTCCTCCTTCGACCCAGACCTGACGGTTTTCTATTTTCACCACCACCGCTAATTCTTCTATCATCGCTATTACCGTTCAGTCGATCAGGGTCAAATGCTTTTCGGCAAAATAGAGGGTGCCGTCAATCTCTTTTAAACGTAGCGATTGCAAGCGTTGCCCGAAACAAACCGGACTTTGGCACTCTCCGGTTTTGGGATCGAAGATAAAACCATGCATCGAACAACGCAGATATAAGCCGCTTTCATCGAAGATAGCGTCCTGCTCGCAATTTAACGGTCTGTGCATGTGCATGCAATGGTTCACATACGCATAGGCAATGCCTTCAAACACGAAAATGATGGCCGAAACCGGCTGCTTTTTAAAACGGACTTGCCGCGTTAAATAGTCGGCTTTATCCAGTTCATCACGCGTACAGGCGGGTTTTGCGTGGTCGTTTGCCATGACTGATCCGGACTTTAATCCCAAGCCTTCGCCAGCATTTTCAGCCATGTGTCCAGTCTTTCCGGCGTGAGTTCTTTTTGGTTTTCCTGGTCCAGGGCCAAGCCTACAAAGCGGTCATCGACGACGGCTTTAGATTTTTTAAAGTTATAGCCTTCGGTATCCCATGCGCCAATGAGGATCGCGCCGCATTGTTTAAACTGCTCGTACAAATAAAACATCGCATCGACAAATTCTACCGGATAGCTTTTTTGATTGCCCAGCCCGTAAATCGCCACTTTTTTACCGCTGAAATCCTGCCCGGCCAGCGTCGGTAAAAACTCCTCCCAACTGGCTGTCGCATTGCCGGTGGATAAGCCGGGCAATTGGCCTTCTCCGTATGTAGGCGTACCCAGAATCAAGGTGTCATACGCCTGCAAATCCGCCACCGCGGCGTTGCGGATATTCACCGGCTTGGCGGCGATAGTCGAACCCAATGCCGTTGTTATGTCTTTTGCAATCCGCCGGGTATTGCCTGTATCCGTACCGAAAAAAACGCCTACTTTAGCCATAATGTCCTCGCTTAACGGGTGAGTTTCTCGTTAATATTAAGTAAAAAACTTTTCACCACGAAGACACGAAGGACACGAAGATTTACTTTTCGTTTCTTCGTGTCTTCGTGGTGAAAATTTCTTATCTACTGCTTACATCAATAATTTAATGCTGTATTTGCAGCAGTCCGCCGGCCTGTTGTTTTTCCTGCCATTCATCCGGGGTAAACGCTTTAACGCTGACCGCATGAAGCTTGCCCGAAGCCAACGGTTCCTTTAGCGTTGCCAGAACCAACTGCTGTTTTTTTACTATCGTCAACTCATTAAATTGCGCGCTGACCACGGTGATCGTTAAATCGCAGCCCTCGCCTTCGATCATCACTTTGGCATCGTCAATGCCCTGCTGCACCAATTGCGTAACCTCGCTAACGCTTAATGCCTCGCTTTCGGCTTCCGCTTTTTTCGGCGCGGCGGCGGTTAATAAGGGTAATAAGCTGCCGTTATTAGACATTTCTTCAATAATGTCGCAACCGCCGACCAGTTCGGCGTTAACAAACAGCTGCGGATAGGTCGGCCAGTGGGAAATGCTCGGTAACTTTTCCCGGATAAACGGCGCTTCCAGCACATTGACATAAGCGTAAGGAATATGGGTCGCATCGAGTATGCCGACGGCTTTGGCCGAAAATCCGCATTGCGGATTGGTCGGTACGCCTTTCATGTAAATGATGATCGGCTGGGCTGCCAGTTGAGCGCGGATTTTGTCTTCGGTTTTCATAAGCTTCTCGTTTTTTGTTTTCTCGTTCCCACGCGCTGCGTGGGAACTCCATGGAGGGACGCGCTGCGTCCCCTGTTACTGTGTACTGCGCGTGATTCGTGGCGCAACGCGCCTTTAACTGCATTCCCACGCAGCGCGTGGGAACGAGGTAAGCTTCGTAGGGTACGCTGTGCGTACCTTTAGGTATTCAACGGTACGCACAGCGTACCCTACAAAGCTACCCAGCCTGCTGCCTAAGCTTGGCTTCAGTCTTTTTTATCAACTTGATCTGGCCCTCACCTTTAACCACATCGGCATCGACAATGCATTGCTCGACGTCATCAACGGATGGAATATCGAACATGGTTTTGCGCAAGATCTGCTCCATGATGCTGCGTAAGCCGCGCGCCCCGGTTTCGCGCTCGATGGCTTTTTGGGCGATTTCTGCCAGGGCGTCGTGTTCGAATTTCAACTCCACGCCTTCGTAAGCAAACAGTTGTTGATATTGGCGCACCAGCGCATTTTTGGGCTCGGTCAAAACCCGGATCAAGGCGTCAACATCAAGCGCTTCCAAGGGGGCCAACACCGGAAAGCGGCCGATAAACTCGGGGATCAAGCCGAATTTGCGTAAATCGCTGGGTTGCGTCGCATTCAGCATATCGTCCAATGACGGTTTTTCGGTCGTTTTATTCACTTCGGCATGAAAACCGATAGCGGAATTGCTCGGCACCAAGCGTTTTTCAACATGTTTTTCCAGGCCCGGAAACGAACCGCCGGCGATAAACAGGATATTGCGCGTATCCATCGTGGTCTCGCCGTCCTTGTTGCGCCCTTTGGCCGGAATTTTAACGTGCGAACCTTCAACCAATCTTAACAATGCCTGTTGCACGCCTTCGCCGGACACATCGCGGGTGCCGGTTTGCTGTTCGGGACTGCGGGCGATTTTGTCGATTTCATCCAGATAAACGATACCCCATTCGGCATTGAGCATATTGCCTTCGGCGACATCCAGCAGTCTGACCAGGATATTTTCCACATCATCGCCGACATAACCGGCCTGGGTCAGCGTTGTCGCATCGGCGATGACAAACGGCACGCCGACAATTTTTGCCAAGGTGCTCGCCAACAGCGTCTTGCCGGTGCCGGACGGACCGATTAACAGGATGTTGGACTTGCCGATTTCCACATCCTTGTCGAACTCGCCCAAGCCCGCATCGCCGCTTTCGTGCTTGAGTCGCTTGTAATGGTTATAAACCGCAACCGCCAATATTTCTTTGGCGAGATGCTGGCCGATAATGTAGCGGTCGAGATGCTCCTTGATTTTTGCCGGAATGGGCAATGCCCCCTGCATTTCGGAAAGCTCTTTTTTCCGGCTCCAGCTGGTTACCACCTGATTGGCTAATGACACGCAAGCCCCGCAAATATAACCTTCGCTACCGGCAATCAAAGGTACCGAAGCGGATTGCTCTATGCCGCAAAAAGAACAGTGTTTGATTTCTTTAACGCTCATTATTTGCTTCCTCGGATTCAGGATTGGCTAAACCGGCTAACCAGGCGCGTTGGCAGGTCCGCCGGGCGCGTTCTTTCATTAGCTGGCGTATTTTTGGGGTTGCTTTTGCCAAGGATAAGGTTTCAGCCTTTTGTATGCTCTTGCACAGCAATACATGAAAACCGATTTCCGATTTGACCGCATCGCTGACTTCCCCCGGTTTCAAGTTGAACAGCACCGCATCCAATTCAGGATAAAGCGTGCCGCGCGGCACGATGCCCAAAACGCCGCCTTGTAATGCGGTCGGGCATTCGGAATGCCTTAAGGCCAGGTCGGCAAATTTGTGCGGTTTTTTATGCAGTTTTTCGGCGAGTTCCCGAGCGCGACTTAAAGCCGCTTCGGGCGTATTTTCAGCATAATCGGGGTTAATGCTGATGAAGATATGGCTGACTTCACGCCGCTCAGGACGATTAAATTGCTCGGCATGAAGATGGTAATAGATGCCGATGTCGATATCGCTGATAGCGGGCGCATGGCTGGCAATCGCCTCCAGCACCGTATTGACCTTGCACTGACGGTGCAGTGCCGCTTGCAAACTGGCTTTGCTGAGCTGGTTTTTTTCCAGATCGCTGAAAAAAGCGTCCTCATCATCATAGCGGTCGCGAATTTCCTGGTAGGCGCGCTGCAATTCCTGATCGGTTATGATCACTGCCGCCGCTTCAGGCGTATTCAGCACCCGGCTTTCAATCCTGAATTCATTTAACGCTTGGATTTGCGCCTGCTGTAGCTCGGCTTCGGTCAACTCATAGGGCGATTTTTTGAATAAGGCTAAAGCCGCCCTCAGTAAATTGTACGTTTCCAGCTGGATAGGTTTTTCAATTACCGTCATATCAAAGCTCTGGTTCGTTAAATGTCTCAGGGTGTGCAGGAGCAAGCGCGGTCTCGGGCACTTGCAACGTTCTGCCCTGAAAAACGACATGGTATTGAATTAGCTCGTTATCTCTAATCACCTTAAAAACCTCGCCTTCCGTCCCTTTAGCAAACAGAATATTGCCCTGTATGCCTAAGTCGATGGTACAGACCACCTTGTCCCTGAACTCGAAACGGCTGGGATTCCAAGGTTCATCGCCGCCGATCAGCTCTTCCAGTCGACAGCCCACCATTCGGTCGACAGCCAGGAAATGAACGGTATAAATAACCTGGTCCTGTAAAAAAGTGCCCACATTAAGGATATTGCCGACACTGCCCCGCCGAACCAACAACGTGCCTACGTCCATGCCGGGATAAGTGCCGTCATTGCGGACGTTTCGGGTTACCCGTACCGATTCGCCGAATTCGAACCGGCCTTCGTCGAAGCGCTCGGGGTTCATGTTTTTATGTCGCTTAAGGACACAAACGCTGTTTGCGACAACTCACCCATAGCAAACACCTTAAACACTTTTTCGGTTTGAGCGTCGGATTCGACAAAATCCTGATAGGCCCGCATCAGTAATTTACTGTAAATAGCCCGCTTTGCCGGTTCATTTTCAGGCATTTCATCGGCGGCTTTTTGTAAATAATCATGAAAGCGTTGCAAAATATGCAAGCGGTTGACATGCACCACGCTGGGTACGTAGTCCAGTTGAAAATACTGAAGGAAATCTTCCGCCGATTCCAACTCGTCCATTTCTTCTTCAAAACTCATGGTTTTTCTCCGGTAGTTAAAGTGGGCCGACTGAAGAGGCATCCTGAATTAAAAGGTAAAGCGCCAGAATAACAAACGCCACTATGGGCATAATGGTTAATAATGATTCGGTTAACTCTTTTTTCAACATGATCTTGCTCCAGTTAATACCTTGGATTAGCGCAGCATAATCCAACAATCGAGGTTCAAAAATACTGGCTTATGCTGCGCCAGCCCAGCCTACATCTGCTTTGCGCTTGATCGCCAATTCCAACAATCCCTGTGCGCCGATTCTGTCCATACTATCGAGCTCGACCAGCTTTTCAAAAATGGACTGGCTCAAATCCAGGTTCTCCAAACGCATATTTAAGAAACCGACGGCTTTCAGGGTAAATAAATACAGCCTGATATGGGTTAATAATTCGGCCGGCGCATTGCTAACATGCATAGGTTGCAGCTCCCGCCAATCCTCGGGAAACGCTATGGTCGGCCTGATCACCGCCAGGGCTTTGGTCGTTGCCGCTAAAGCCTCTTCCAGCCGGTGCTGGTAATAATAAAAACGGTTTAACGCCACCAGTACGTTTAACGACTCCGGCGCCAGGAAATACGCTTTCAGCAACGGCAGCTCGGCATCGCCGTTCGCATAATTTTCCGCTGCGGTTGCTATCAGTTCTTTAACGCCCGCAACATCGGCTTGTTCGAAATACAAACCTTGCGCTTCAAAATCCAACAGATCCATTTATAGCCTCGCCGCCAGTTTTACCGGGCTGTCTTTTTTGGGCGTGCAAATGCTTTCCGCATCGCACACATCGCAACTGTCTTCAACCAATACTTTGTGCGCCTGCTTTTGCCCTGCCTCCAGTTCATCTATCCGCTCGATCAAACAGGCGATGGCCTTGCCGACCGGATCGGGAATCAAATGATGATCCAGATCGATGCCGTGCCGGTTTTGTATTTGCGTGCCTTTACTTTGAATAATACGGCCGGGAATGCCCACCACCGTACAGCAGGGCGGCACATCCTTGATCACCACCGAATTGGCGCCGACGCGGACATTGTTACCCAGCGTAATAGCTCCAAGAATCTTGGCCCCGGAACCCACCATCACGTTATTGCCCAGGGTAGGATGGCGTTTTTCCTTGTTCCAGGTAGTGCCGCCCAACGTTACGCCATGATAGAGAGTGACATCGTTGCCAATCTCAGCCGTCTCGCCGATCACCACGCCCAGCGCGTGATCGATAAACAGCCGCCGCCCAATAGTTGCCGCCGGGTGAATATCGACACTGGTAATCATTTTGCTAAACGCGGCCAGAATTCTGGCCGCCAATTTCCAGTTAGCTTTCCACAAACGGTGGCTGACCCGATGCACCAGCACCGCATGGACCCCCGAATAAGTCAGCAGTATTTCCCAGACGCTATGCGCTGCGGGGTCGCGGCCGAAAACACAATGGACATCTTCATGCCATTGGGGCAGAAAACCCAGCGGCGCTTGTGCTTTGCTTTTAATATTATCTGATATGGCCATAACCATTTTTAGCTCCTGTTGAGTACGGAGGTGTTCACCCTCGTTCCCGCGCGTTGCGTGGGAATGCAGTGCCGGACGCACTGCGTTCCGTATTCTGCTAGATCCCAAGCTCCAGCTTGGGAAGTCAGTAAGAGAAGCCCTAGTACTCAGTCAATTTTATAATGCCGAGTAAGATGGCTATGTGGGAGCGGCTAAAGCCGCCTCCCACAGTTAAATTATCAGCAGACGAAACAAGATTGACTGAGTACTCCCGCGAAGCTGGAGCTTCGCTTACCCGGTTCCCAATCCGGAGATTGAGAACCGGCAGACTCGCAGGAATAACCGAGCGGGACGGGGGTTGCCCCCCCGTCCCTAGCGTTTTCGATAACTACCGCCATATCTTCATTCATCAAACGTTTCGGACGGGGTTGCAAACCCCGTCCGGCCACAGGAACCCGTCCGGCCACAGAGCTTTTTTCTTAACTTAATGGCAGTAACACGGCGAGCGGAAACGGGGAACCCATCTAATTTAGACTCCACCCCGTTTTGCCCAATCTAGGCGGGCCGGGTATCCTGAAAAAAGAGCCGGGGTAAAGGTCGTCCTGATCCGGCACTTCCAACGTCTCTTTAACTTCCGACTCGCTTGACGGCAGTTCTTTATGTTCGTTCATGGTGATCGCCCTCTAAAGATTTTGATGAAAAAGATTAAGCTCTTCGGTCTTAGGCGATCTTTTGGTATCGCTGACAAAGCGCCTAACCTGGATTAATAAGGCTTGTGCCTGTATTCGGCTTACCGCGATGCCGATTTGTTTATAGGCGTGAATCACACCCTGCGTTCCCGAGTGCTTGCCCAGGATTAATTGATGACTGCGCCCGACAACGGCGGGATCGACGCCTTGATAATTATTCGGGTCCTTTAACAGTCCGTCGACATGAATGCCCGCTTCATGACTGAATACGCTTTTGCCGATCAGGCTTTTCCGGCTGCCGATCGCATCGCCCGATGCACGGGCAACTTTGTCCGACAGCTCGGGTAAATTCTGCAAATTGACCCCTGTTTCAAAGCCGTATAACTGCTTCAAACCGACTACCACTTCTTCCAATGCCGCATTGCCGGCGCGCTCGCCCAGCCCGTTAACCGTGGTATTGACATGAGTCGCGCCCGCCAGCGCCGCGGCCAGCGTGTTAGCGGTAGCAAGCCCTAAATCGTCATGGGCATGCATTTCAATTTCCAGGTCGGTCGCCGCTCTTAGCTTTTTGATTGTCTCGAATACGCCGAACGGTTCCATAATGCCGACCGTATCGGCGAAACGGATCCTGCTTGCGCCGGCCAGCTGAGCGGTCTCGGCCATGCGTATCAAGAAATCCACATCAGCCCGCGAGGCATCTTCCATGCCGACGCACACCTCCATGTTCAAACTTCGCGCTTCCTGAACGCAGCGGGTAATAGTGTTTAAAACCCATTGCCGACTTTGTTTCAGCTTGTGCTGAATGTGTTGGTCCGAAGCCGATATGGATAAATCAATCCTGTGTACATTCAAATCCAGACAGGCATGCAAATCATCGCGGCGCATTCTCGACCAGACCAGCAGTTTTGCAGGCAAGTCCAAAGCGGCAATCGCCTTGATTTCTTCCCGCTCCACCGGCCCCATCGCCGGAATGCCGATTTCCAGCTCCGGTACGCCCAATCCTGCCAATTGCGTTGCAATCGCCAGCTTTTCGTCCAGCGAAAAAGCGACTCCGGCCGATTGCTCGCCGTCCCTGAGCGTGGTGTCGTCTATGATGATAGTGCGGGGCGGTGTTTTCATGGCTAACTCAAGCTAACTGGCGTAATGCCTTTAATCTTGATACAGCAAAATACTTGCCAACTGTTTATTCAGCGGAAATAGCGGGGTGCAAGCCTTGATTGCTGCAATACCGACAGAACAATACAACGCCACAACAAAGGAATTGTCGTAAAGTCGACAAAATGGAGTGATTACAAAAAGCCAAGTAATAGATCTTGCCCCTTAACGCTGAGCAGCGCATAACGAGCTTGCCAAGCTGGTTAAACTACTCGAACATAGCGTATTGGAGAGGAAAATATGGCTCACGCATTTGCAAGCATTGCCCAAGGTTTAAACGAAGCAATCGCCCTTAACGAAGGCAAAGACATTGCCGGGAAAACACACCGTCAGGAAGAAATTGACGTGGCGCAATTGCGCCACAACTTGGGGCTGACTCAAGCTGATTTTGCCGCTAAATTTTGTATCAGTATCGGCACGCTTCGCCATTGGGAACGCGGCGACCGCAAACCTCACGGCCCCGCACTGGCGTTATTGCATGTTGTGGCGAAAGAACCGCAAGCTGTGTTGCGGGCTTTGGGATAGTGGGTAACCACGGTAAATACGGCTTGATTAAGATGGAGACAATCAATGATTATTAACCCCATCCGCAACGATAACGAATTAAAAGCCGCGTTCCAGCAAGGGAAATGGTTTTTCAAGCCGAACCCGACACACCCGAAGCCGACGAAATGGAAGTACTGGTCACCTTAATTGAAACCTACGAAAACAAACACTATGCGATTTGGGTAAAAAACGGTCATTAAGGCATTAATTGCTGTAATTCGGTTTACAATAACAACACAGGTTTTTTCAAAAAACAGTTTCGATTCAATTACAATCAACGAAGATAATAGCAAGCTGATTTTTATTGAACATTTTATAATTCAATCAGGACGATTTCGGAGCAATTTTAATGACCGCACTTTCTTTTACTCAAATAGAAATTAATGGGTTTCGCGGTTTGCGCTCGCTTAATCTTGATGATTTAGGGCGTATCAATATATTGGTTGGCGACAATAATTCTGGTAAGACCAGTGTGTTGGAAGCGTTATCTATACTCTGTCAACCGCAAAATCCAGATGAATGGTTGTCTATGGTGCGCCGCCGTGATTTTGGTGGTCTCGATGAAACCATTGTGCAATCGCTACGCTGGTGCTTTACTCAAGCAGCAATAACTGATTACGAAACACTTATCGAAGCCACTTGTGATTTCAAAAGTTATGGCAGCTTCCCACTACGAGAGTTAAGTGTTAAATACAGCGAATTTATGGGTGTTCCCAACTCTAAAGAAATGCGCCACAGTAGCCGTCGATTCATGGGAAGAGATTTAGCCGTTGGAGAAGTAATGCGCGGCGCAGAATTGCTACACATTCCAGATTGGACTTCACAAAATTTTCATCTTGAGCCTAAGAGTCTCTCAACTTTAAAAGTGTTTGAAGATTTTTATGCACCTTCATTTTTGTTGGGTAAACGAAAACTTGGATATTGGCTCGATTCTAAAACATTGACACCTTATTCTTATCAACTAAACAGGACACAGTTACGCTCTCAATCTAAACAACTATTTGAAGATGATTCACTAGAATTACTCAAAGATTTTGATGCTGATGTTGAAGGAATTCGTATGGCTTCTTTCAGCGGTGGTCGAGCAGCAATTTATATTAAGCATCGCAAGTTGGGTGTTGCTCCATTATCTGTCTTCGGCGATGCCATGCGGCGAGCTGTGCTTTTGGCAGCTACGCTTTTATCGCTTAAAGAAGGCGGCATTTTATTAATCGATGAAGTTGAGGTAGGTATTCATGTTGATGCATTGACTAATGTTTTCAGATGGCTGGTAGATGCTGCACGAAAGCGTAAAATTCAAATATTTGTTACCACCCATAGTTTGGAAGCATTGGATGCACTTATTTCAGCCAGTTCAGTGCAAGAGGAAGACGATATTGTTGCATTTCACTTAAGCCAAACAGAAGAAAAAACCGAGTGCAAGCGGTTTTCTGGTGATTTATTACACCGTCTGCGCTTCGAACGCGGCTTAGACTTGAGATAACTTATGCGCAAATACGGTTATTTAGTTGTTGAAGGTCCTCACGATGTCGAGTTTGCTTATCGTTTGTTAAGACCGTTTGGCATGAAGCGTGTTCGATTGGAAAACGATCTTGATCCATTTTTCGAGCCACTGATTCCGCGTCAATATCCGCCAAAAGGTGATCTTCAAAAACGGATGTCGACGCCTTTATTTCTTCAAAACGAAACTCACACCATTGCTATTCATAGTGCAACAGGCGACTCGCAGTTAGTTAATGTGACGGTGGATAATGCGGTAATGCTTAATGATCTACAAGCAGTCGTAGGAATTGGAATTCTGCTTGATTCGGATAAAAAAATTTCAGCCCAACAGCGCTACGCCGACATTAATCAAGAATTAGCAAATCAGTCGTCACCGTTCAAATTGCATGATGACCCAGGAAAAATCAAAGTAATACAAGGATTACCAAATTTCGGCGCTTTTGTTTTACCTGATAATTCCAATGATGGGACTCTTGAGAATTTGCTGCTCCACAGTGCTGAGAAGATATATCCAAATTTGCTGGCTATGGCAAAAGATTATGTGAATACAGCCAAAAACACTGACCTTAGTGAAGCTGAACTGGAAGGAATCAATAAGCCCGCAGGTGAAAATAAGGCTATCGTAGGTGCAATGGCAAATATTCTACGTCCCGGTAGGGCTGTTCAGGTGTCAATTCAAGATAACGGCTGGCTGAGAGGGGAAGCTCTTGATCTTCCCCTAATTAAATCGGTGCAGGAATTTCTGCAATCTTTATTTGGGCTGCCTTAATTTTTTGCGCTGGTTCCCAATCTCCAGGTTGGAAACCTAGAAGGCGAAAGCTCTAGCTTCGCAAAACGGGAAGCTAGAGCTTCCAACACCGAATTCCCAAGCTGAAGCTTTAGAACTAGCGAAACACATAGGTAAATTATGAACTCCACATTACTAGCTAAAGACTTTGTCCAAAAAACCCTAGACGAAATGCCTGATGATGTCAGTGTTGAAGAAATCATTAAGGAATTAGCCTTTAAACGCATGGTGGAACGCGGCTTACAGGATTCTTTAAATGATCGCGTCATTTCACAAGAACAGTTGGAAAAACAGATCGCTTCATGGTGACGATCAATTGGACTGACGAGGCAGTTGGATGGCTACGGGAAATTTATGCCTATATCGCCAATGACAATCCGAAAGCGGCGCGGAACACGGTTAACAAGATTCTCGAAAAAACCAAATTGCTGGGGGCATTTCCTGAGTTAGGCGGTATTTATCCTATCGATGCGCCCTATAAAATCCGCGTAATTTACTATAGCCATTACCGTATCGCCTATAAGATCGTAGATGAAAATCGTATTGATATTTTAGGTGTTTTTCATGGAGCAATGGAAATCAAGAATTATCTCAAGTGATTGTTTCTTTACCATAAAAAATATTGAGCATGAAAAAAAGCGATAGGTACCATAAGTGGATAGAGTGGAGCGAACAAGATCAAATCTATATTGGTAAATGTCCGGATTTGATTACTGGAATTCATGGAGAAAATCCAGTACAGCTGTATAGCGAATTATGCGAAGTCGTCGAAGAAGTTATACAACATTTTGAAAAGGAAGGACGCTCATTCCCTAATCCTCGCATTCGTCCAATGCAGGATGTAGCTTGAAAGTTTACGCTGGTTCCCAAGCTCCGGCTTGGGAATCCCAGTCCAGAAAGCTCTAGCTTTCTGTGTTTCGGGAAGCTAGAGCTTCCCACACCGCATTCCCAAGCCGGAGCTTGGGATCGAGCGCAAAAGCCTGTTACGCTTAATCATTTCCTTCGTGTTCTTCGTGTCTTCGTGGTGAATGCTTGCTTTGCAGCTCATACCCTACGAATACGTCGGCGCAAAAGCCTGCTCAGGATTTGCCACCGGTCCGTCTCCCGACCAATACGGCGACAACTTGCGCAAGGTCGCCACAATGCCGGGCATCACTTCCAGAACTTTATCCACTTCCGCCATCGTGTTATAGCGAGAAAAAGAAAACCGGATCGTGCCGTGCGCGGCGGTGTAAGGAATATCCATAGCCCGCATTACGTGCGATGGCTCCAGAGAGCCGGAAGTACACGCCGAACCGCTCGACGCCGCGATACCATATTTATTCAACAACATCAAAATCGACTCGCCTTCGATATATTCAAAAGCGATGTCCGTGGTGTTAGGCAGCCGGTTGTACATATCGCCGGTTACGAAACAATGGCCGATCTGTTCGGTAATGCCTTGTTCCAGACGGTCGCGCATGGCTTTGACTTTGGTGTTTTCATACTCGATATACTCCAGCGCCAGTTCGCAGGCTTTGCCAAGGCCGACAATGGATGCGCTGTTTTCAGTCCCTGCCCTTCTGCCGCGCTCCTGATGACCGCCGCGCAACAAAGGACGATAACGCGTGCCACGGCGCAGGTATAAAACACCGATGCCTTTCGGCGCATGCAACTTATGTCCCGATAATGACAACATGTCGATTTTGGTATCCTGCAACATCATCGGAATCTTGCCGACCGCCTGCACCGCATCGGTATGGAACATCACGCCTGCGGCATTGGCCAAAGCCGCCATTTCCGCGACAGGGAAAATCGTACCGGTTTCATTATTGGCCCACATGACCGAGACAATCGCGACTTGATCGGATAACAATCGTTGATAAGCGTCCAGTTTTAAACGTCCGGCTTTATCGACCGGCATTCTATGGATCGTGTAGCCATCTTTCTCAAGATAATCGCACAAACTTAAAATCGCCGGATGCTCGACCGTGGTGGTAATAATTTCTTTTTTGTCCGGCTGCGCCTTAATCGCGGACAAAATCGCCGTCGAGTTTGATTCGGTGCCGCACGAGGTAAAAATGATTTCGGAATCGTGTTCGGCGCCGATCAAGGCCTGAACCTGTTGCCGGGCCTGCTTAAGCCCGCGCGCCACGCCGTCGGCGAATTTATGGATCGATGACGGGTTGCCGTATTGCTCAAGAAAATAAGGAATCATCACATCGACCACCGCAGGATCAACTTTGGTGGTGGCGTTGTTGTCCAGATATATGTCAGTCATCACGCCACCTCTATATTGACCAGTTTCGCCATTTCCGACGCAGGAACGACTTTAATGAATTCGCCCATCACTTCCATCAAGCGCTGTTGAATGCCTGCAATGGTCATCGCCGCCATCTGGCAACCGTTACAGGCGCCGGTCATGTTGACGTAAGCGGTATTGCCGATGACTTCGACCAGTTCCACGTCGCCGCCGTCCGCCATCAATGCCGGTCTTAACGACTCCAGCACTTCTTCAATCTTTTTGATGCGTTGCAAATTGGTCAACGGCGCTTTAACTGCGGCGACTTTTGCAGGCGCTTCCACCGGTGCGGCAGTCGGATCGAATTTCTCGCCTTTTTCCGCCAAGACTTTTTCCAGAATCGCTTCAATATCTTCGTGGCAAGCCGCGCAACCGCCGCCCGCTTTGGTGAAGTTGGTGACATCTTCAACAGTGCGCAATTTATTGGCCCAAACCATTTCCTCGATCATCACCGCGTCAATCGCGAAACATTTGCAGATCAACGCGCCTTCTTCATGGTCGTCTTTCCACTCTTCGCCGCGATAGTTGGCTATCGCCGCTTGCAGGGCTTCGCGACCCATGACCGAACAGTGCATTTTTTCCGGCGGCAAACCTTCCAGATGATCGGCAATATCCTGGTTGGTTACTTTTAACGCTTCATCCAGCGTCATGCCTTTAATGATTTCGGTCAAAACCGATGACGAAGCAATCGCCGAACCGCAGCCGAAGGTTTGAAAGCCTGCTTCAAGGATGATTTCACTGTCGTCATCGACCTTCAAGGTCAGCCGCAACGCATCGCCGCAACTGATTGAACCCACTTCGCCGGTCGCATTGGCATCGACGACCGCACCGGCATTTTTGGGGTTAAAAAAATGTTCTTTAACTTTGTCTGAATAGTCCCACATGGCGTTATCCTCGGATTGAATTTGCTGATAAGTTAAGAACAGGTTTTAGTTCCAGTGCCTTCGCTACTGGTATTAAACGAAGTCCCGCAAGCGCAACTTTTAGCCGCATTAGGGTTGGTGAATTTAAATCCCGAACCTTCGATGGTGTCGAGAAAATCGACGGACATGCCGTCCAGCATCGGCAAGCTGGCCGGATCGATAAACACTTTTACCTCGCCGCAATCAATGACGGTATCTTCCGGCGTATGGCTGCCTTCAAGCTTCAAGCCGTATTGATACCCCGAGCAACCGCCATCGGTGACTTCTATCCGCAAACCGGCTGTCGGTGTTTCCGATCCGGCGATAAAACGGCCGACGGCGCTAATGGCCTTCTCTGTTAATGTAATCATTTTTATGCACTCCTGAATGTATGGCATCGTTCTTGTTAATACTTAAAGCAACCTGTATGCCATTTCGTTATTTATTTATTAATAACTTGTTTAATAAGGATTTAACAAAGCAACAAGACAATAAACAACGTCTTATCAAGCAGGTTTCACTCACACAATCAGCTAACAATGTAAGGTTTGCTACAAAATGAAAGGGGATATGAAAATGAACATAGAAGATTTAGAGTTAGGCGATGTCGTTTATGCCGCCAAAACGATTACTGACGATGGCTCGATACCTAATGGCATCGAAGGCGAAATATTAGCCGAAGCCGGAACCCGCGGAGTAATCACCCTGATCGGGCATGTGGAAGAAGAGCCGAATCGCAGCGTTTTTCTGGTGCGCTTTGAAGATAAAGAGATGAATCTGGGCAACCCGGTCGGCTGCTGGGTTGAAGATTTGGCTATGGAGCCTAAAACCATCAACTAAGTCGAGCGACCCAGTTTGCCACTCGCCGTGCCGCCACTAATCCTGTGCTATTCCTGCTTGGAATGTGAAGAAATAGTGGGCGGCGCTTGAAGCATTGGCTTACTTGCTAAGGATAGGGTCGGTAATAACTGATGTTACGCACTGTCCACGAAAGACACGAAAAAATACCCACTGTAGCTTTGTCGCGGACAGCGCCATACCCGGCATTCATTCGAATACGCCAAGATAAGCCCTCGCCAACGCTCAGGACAGGCTCCGTTCGAAACGTTGGCGGAGACTTGTGTATAGCGATGAGCGCTCTGCGTGGGAACCCTAAGCGGAAGTTATTATTAATGGGGGGGCTTAAGGAACATGCATAGATTAATTTACAAAATTACCATGAAAGGCATGAAGACTTAAAACCTCCATCCCTTTCATATGCTTCATGGTTCAAAAATAAGACTTGCTCAAGTTATTTTGATGCTCGTTCCAAAGTTAAGCTATTCGACTCAATATGAATAGATTATGAATCAATTGCACACAATAAAGAAACAATCCATACGTAATTAGCGACATTGTCAACAATAGCCATCTTCTATATAGTTAAATCATCTTAAACAAGATTTTAACTTTATACGAGGATTGACTCATGAACGACTTTTACAAAGATATTTTAACGGGCGCGATGTTTATAACGGGCTTAATTGGTTTTATTTCCGGCGAATTCGTTATCTCATCGACGCTATTCGCAACCGCGTCCATTGCCAGTAACATTAACCTGAACCGCAAACGGGATAAAGCCGGTCAACTATCATGCGATTGATACACGCATCCGAACTGTTTAACCCGCTGATTTAAAGACTGCCAAGGCTTAAGGGCCTTGGCAGTCTTTTAGCTTTTAGTCCTTCTTCCGCTTTACCATTCGCTTAAAAAGCTTGGCACTGCATCGTCATTACTCCTGTGCCAGGATCGAGTTTCCGCTACCTGCCCCTGCTAACGTTGCCCGAATCAGCCGGAATTTTATCCCTCACCCACTACCTTTCATCGCTTATTAGCACGATTAACCGCATTCCGGTCGGTGAAACGTTAGCCAAACCGCTTGAAACAACCCTGCCGTACATACATCTATCGCTAAGTCCGGCTATACTGGCCCCTTATTTGCTTGCTCGAAATGCGTCCGGAATAATATCCAGACCGGGCAAAGCAGCGACAATATAAAATCTTGTCGCGCTTTTTGCGGAAACCGTTTTCTTATTCCGCATTTTTTAGCGGGATCATAGGTATTTCTTCCGAACCGCTGACCATTTTGGTAAAGGAGGACTCCTCCTTATATTTGAGGCATTATGAATAAGCAAACCGTTCTAAACTACCACAATCGCACCAAACACAGCCTAGAGCGGTATGCCAAAGGCCCGGAATCCATCGACTGGGAAGACCAACCCGACCAATTTCGGCGATTTTCCGGTTGTGAGATTGTCACGCTGCCCTTACCGGGTGCCGAACTCGAACCGCTGTTTGCCGACCTGGATAACCCGGACACAATACCGTCAAAACCGTTAGACCTGGCTAATGCCGGTTTATTGCTGGAATTAGCCTTCGGCCTGTCGGCATGGAAACAATTCGGCCCCAGCCGCTGGGCATTGCGTTGTAACCCTTCCAGCGGCAACCTGCACCCGACCGAGGCTTACCTGATCAACACCGGCAATAACTTTATCAATTCCGGGGTTTACCACTACGTCAGCCACGATCACAGCCTTGAACAGCGTTGTCGGTTTTCCGACAATTTACCCGATTCCGCCCTACTGATCGGCTTGTCTTCAGTCCATTGGCGGGAAGCCTGGAAATACGGCGAGCGAGCTTTCCGCTATTGCCAACATGACATAGGCCATGCCTTGGGCGCATTGCGCTACGCGGCGGCGACGCTGGGCTGGTCGGTTGAATTGCAGGCCGAGTGGTCGGATGACGACATCGCCATGCTATTGGGGCTTGATCGGGATGATTTTAAAAAGCAGGAACATGAATCCCCCGATATTGTTTGCCGGATTCATGCCCATGCCGACAGCAAGCCATTAAACATCAAGGCCCTGCTGGAAAGCGCTCAATCAGGGACTTGGTTCGGCAAAGCCGACAGCCTTCGCGCTTATCATATGTATAAGTGGCCGGTCATTGATGAAGTCGCAACTGCCGCATGCAAGCCACGAACTGAAGAACCTGAGCGGCTGGCAGTACAACAGCCGATTATAAAATCATCCTGCACGAAAACGGCAACCCAAATCATACGCCAGCGCCGCAGCGCACAACAATTTGACGGCAAAATGCCGCCCATACCGCAGACCGATTTTTACCGGATGCTGGCCGCCGTTATGCCAACCGCAGCCGCATTCGAACTATGGCGTTGGCCGCCGAAAATCCACCTGTTTATTTTCGTCCATCGCGTTGAAGATTTAGCTCCCGGCATCTATGCGCTGCCGAGAGAACTTGATGCACTGGAAAAATTGCAAGCCGCAACCCTGGCTGATTTCGACTGGCAAAAAGTATCCGAAGTAATACCGCTTTATCATCTGCATTCAGGCGATTGCAGACAGGTTGCCAAAACGCTGTCCTGCCATCAACCCATCGCCAGCGACAGCGCCTTCAGCCTGGGCATGGTTGCGGAATTTAGCGAAACCATCGCTGCCGCGCCGTGGCTTTACCGCCGCTTGTTCTGGGAATGCGGCCTGATAGGCCAAACGCTGTATCTGGAAGCGGAAGCGGCAAGCCTTCGCGGCACCGGTATCGGCTGTTATTTTGATGACAGCGTGCATGAGCTTTTGGGGATTAAGGACGATAAATTCCAGAGCCTTTATCATTTTACGGTGGGTAAACCGCTGGAAGATAAACGGCTGGAAACGTTGGCGGCTTATGGGCATTTGGACAGGTAGGATGGGTAGAGGCATAGCCGAAACCCATCATAATCAAACGTCAATGCGATGGGTTTCGCGTTGCTCTACCCATCCTACCGAGCTTATGGGCATTTGGGCGATGCAGTATAGAATTTGAGCGGATATCACAAGTAAGACATAAGCGCAGCTATTTTTTTGAAAAATAGCCAACTAGTTGAGGCAAGAGAAACAAAAAATCAAATAATCGGGATTAAATATGAATCACATAATGGACACATTACCGAAATTCAGAGAAATAATTGAAAAACTAGCCAAGTAGGGGGCGCATCGCGCCCCATTTTATGAATGCCAATACGATTGAACATCGCAAAGGGGCGCGATGCGCCCCCTACCGGATTTAACTGGTTCCCAATCTCCAGATTGGGAACCAAGAAGGCGAAGCTCCAGCTTCGCGAGACGGAAAGCTAGAGCTTCCAAAACTGAATTCCCAAGCTGGAGCTTGGGAGCTTGGGAACTAGCGAGTAGACGAAACACTATTTATACGGTGACTGATATGACTGAATTATTATCCGAACGGATTACGATGGACGCTAACATTTGCCATGGCAAGCCGACTATCCGGGGCTTGCGTTATCCGGTTGAAAATATCCTGGAATGGCTGAGTTCCGGCATGAGCGTCGACGAGATTCTCGCAGATTACGAGGACTTGGAAAGGGAAGACATTATGGCTGCATTGGAGTTTGCCTCCCGTCTTGCCAAGGTCAAACGAATTGAAATGCTGGCGGCATGAAATTTCTTGTCGATGCACAACTGCCGCGACATCTTGCGGCAAGCCTGAAGTGGTCGGGACACGACGTTTTGCATACATTGGATTTGCCGTCTGGAAACCGTACACCGGATTGGCGGATCAACGAGATTTCGGTGGAGGAACAACGCATTGTCGTTACTAAGGATGCCGACTTCGTTAACTCGTTTTTGCTTTCGGGAGTGCCTTATAAGTTGCTGTTGGTGTCGACAGGAAATATCAGCAACCTGGAGCTTGAAGGCATATTCGCGAAAAATTTATCCGCAATAATTGTTGGGGCGCTAGACATGTATGAGTTCGTGGAAATTACCCGTACATCGTTGATTGAACATAGATAATCAAGTAACGCCCATTGCACCTTACAAGACCAATTTAGCGCCTCCGCCGCTGCACCATCTGCGGATCGGCAGTGATCTGACGATAAATTTCCACCCTGTCGCCATCCTTTACCGCAGTATCCAGCGCGGCAATTTTGCCGAATATGCCCACTTTCTGGCTGGACAGGTTTATCTCGGGATAAAGCTTTAACACGCCGGACAGGTTAATGGTTTCTTCTATGGTGCTGCTGTCCGGCACTTCCAGGCGCATCCATAGCTGCCTATCCGATTCTGCGTAACAAACTCCGACGTTCATGCTTCCTCCTCGGCAATAACTGGGGTTAATACGGTTACCGATACTTTTCTCGTTGCCAGTTTTTGGTCTATCAGGCGTTTGCCGACGATCAAAAAAGCCAGCATGATGAAGCCGCCGGGCGGCAGCGCCATCAATAAAAAGCCTTTGTAGTTGGGAATAACGGTGACTTCCAGAAACCTGAACGATTCGCCCAGCAACACTGAGGCATTGGCGAACAGCGTGCCCGACGCGCTTATTTCCCGTGCCGCACCGAGCGCCACCAGGACGAGCAGGAAACCCAGGCCCATCATCAAGCCGTCCCACAGCGCATGCCTTACCGGCTGCTTGGAAGCAAAGGCTTCGGCACGGCCCAGCAAGGCGCAGTTGGTGACGATCAAGGCAATGAACAGGCCCAGCACTTTATAGAGTTCGTGCGCCCAGGCATTCATTAAAATATCGACCAAGGTCACCAGCGCGGCGATCAGCAGCACGAAAATCGGGATGCGGATTTCGCCGGGGATTAAATGACGCGCCACTGAAATGAGGCCGTTGGACGCTATGATGACCACCAGCGTGGCAAGACCCATCCCTAAGCCGTTGGTGGCTGTTCCGGTTACCGCGAGTAACGGGCAAAGCGCCAGGTTTTGCCCGAACACGATGTTGTTGTTCCAAATGCCGTCGGCGGCGATTTTGCGATAAGTTTCCGATAAAAACATGGCAATATCCTCAAGGGTTGATCAATTGTTCTTGATGCGCTTTGAATAACTGCAAGCCGCGGTAAATGGCTTGAACGGACTTTCGCGGGGTAATGGTTGCCCCGGCAAACTGGTCGAATTCGCCGCCGTCTTTTTTAACCGCCCATTTTGCAGGCGCTAAGTTGTCCAGCGAGCGTCCGACAAAATTCAATATCCAATCCGACTTGGCAACTTCGATTTTATCGCCGAGGCCGGGCGTTTCTTTGTGGCTGAGTACGCGCACGCCTAAAATATTAGCGTTACGGTCTATGCCCATGATCATATTGATCGCGCCGGAATAGCCGTCGGGCGCGATAAACTTAAAACATACGGCGCTGACTTGGCCGGATTTTTTGGCTATATAAACGGTGGTCTCGTTCGCGCCAATATTGTATTCGGCGGACGGGATGGTCAGCGTGTCTTGCAACATGTCGTTGTCGTAAAGAGCGGCGGGGACCACTTCTTCAAGGGACTTTTTTAAATCTTCATCGAGTCGGCGCTGGATCGTGCCCTCGGTGCTGCAATTGGTCACGCCCAGCAGTACGCTGGCGATTAAGGCGAATCCTGCCAAGACGCCGGTTTGAAATTCCAGTTTGGGTCTAAGCTGAGCCAGATTCGACGGCTCCAGCCAATTTTTCAGGAATTCCCGGTAAACGGCGATTTTTGCTTTCAAGCGTTCGATGGTGGCTGGGTCAAGTTTCATGGCTTACGCTCTGGTTCAAACATTTTGATCGTTCCCACGCTCCGGCGTGGGAATGCCGCTTGTGACGCTCCAGCGTCACGCAACGCCGGAGCGTTGCTGGATGAGTTCCCACGCCGGAGCGTGGAACTATAAATCATCTCGTTCCCATGCGCCGCGTCCCGTATACGCCAGACGCTGATCGTGATTCGCGGCGCAGCGCGCCTTGACTGCATTCCCACGGAGCCCGTGGGAACGAGACCATAACGTTCCGGCCTACATCCTTCGTGTTCTTCGTGTCTTCGCGGTGAATTTTTCTACGATTTCGGTATCTCAAGCGGCTTGCCTTTACGGTCGCGTCCGTAGATTCTGGGCCGAATGTAATGATCGATCAACGGCGTCGCCGAATTCATCAACAGCACCGCAAACCCCGCGCCCTCGGGATACGCGCCCCAGGTACGAATAACGAAAATCAGCAACCCGCAACCCGCGCCGAATACCAGCTGTCCTGTAGGCGTGTTCGGCGAGGTGACATAGTCGGTCGCGATAAAAAACGCCACACACATCAGCGCACCTGAATTCAAATGCAGCAGCGGACTGACATAATGTTCGCTGTCTACAGCATGAAAGACTCCGGCCAACAGCATAACCGTCAGCAATAAAGATACCGGGATCTGCCATTGAATGATGTTCCGGCGGATTAGCCAGATGCCGCCCAAGCCCAGCAACAATGTCGAAGTTTCACCCAAACTGCCGCGCGTCGCTCCGATAAAGTTACGAAAACCGGAGTAATCCTTCAGGATGTCGGTCAATAAACGGTTCTGCGAAAACTCGGTTTTGATAAAGCCCAACGTGGTCGCGCCGGTGCTGGCGTCGATAGTGTCCAAGCCTGAAAAAGTAATATGCCAGCTTTCGATCAGCCCCGGCGAATGCGAAAAAAACAACGGCGACACGTTTGCCCAAGTGGTCATTTCGATAGGAAATGAAATCAGCAACGCGACTCGCGCCAACATCGCCGGATTAAACAGGTTCTGCCCCAAGCCGCCGTAAACCTGTTTGCCTAAAATAATCGCCAAGCCGGAACCGACCACGCCTATCCACCACGGCGCCCAAGGCGGCAGCGTCATCGCCAGCAGCCAGCCGGTCAGCACAGCGGAACCGTCCATAATCACGGGTTTAGCCGCCCTGCCCTTAAGCCGTATGCAGAAGGCTTCAAAAACAACCGCCGACAACACGGTGATAACAAACAGGTTCAACGCCGGCCAGCCGAAACACAACAGCCCGAACGCCGTCGCCGGAGACAGCGCCAACATGACTTGCCACATGATATGGCTGACGCTGTTGTTAGCGCCGACATGCGCGCCGCTGCTCGGTTTCATATGCGCCATCATACCAAAGCCTCCTGCTCGGCTTTCAACCGTTCCCGCTCGGCCTTAGCCGCTATCCTGGCCAACTCGTCTTCGCGTTGTTGCTGGGCGATGCGTTCCATTCGGGCATTGCGCGCATCGATCAAGCGCTTGGTTTGCTCGGATTTATGTTGCGCCTGCTGTCTGGCCATCACCTCACCCGAGGCGTATTTAAAATACTGTACCAATGGAATATTGGACGGGCAGATATAAGAGCAGCAACCGCAGCTGATGCAGTCTTTCAAGCCTAAATCCACCGCAGCATCCAGTTGGTTAATGCGGATGTTGTTCGCCATATCCAAAGGCCGAAGTCCCGCCGGGCAAACGCTGACGCAACTGGCGCAACGGATACAGGGTTGTTCGTCGGTGTTTTTAAGTTCGCTTTGGGTTAAGGCCAGAATGCCGCTGGTGGCTTTAACGGTCGGTAAGCCGACATGCGGCAGGGAATCGCCCATCATCGGGCCGCCCATGATGATGCGCGCGGTTTGTTCTTTATCCACCTCGCAAAACTCGAACAGTTCGGAGATTAACGTGCCGAACGGAACCTCGACATTCATCGGGCGTTTCACTGCGCCGCCAGCTACGGTAACCACGCGGCCAAGCAAAGGCTGCCCATAGCGAATGGCTTTATGCACGGCATAAGCGGTGCCGACATTGTGGATGGTCACGCCGACTTCCGATGAACGGCAGCCGACCGGGACTTCTTTGCCGGTTACATAACCGATCAATTGCCGGTCCCAGCCCATCGGGTAACGGGTAGGAATTTGTATGACGCTAACCGTCGGATACGGTTCGGCTGCCGCCAGCATCGCAAGGTAAGCCTGCGGCTTGTTGTCTTCAATCGCCACCACGGCATATTCGGATTCCATGCCATGCAGCATCAAGCGCACGCCGTCGATAATCTGTTCGGCACGCTCCTGCATCAGTCTGTCGTCGCAGCATAAATAAGGCTCGCATTCCGAGCCGTTTATAATCAGCGTATCGACATGATTTTCACGGCCCATATTGAGCTTGACCGCGGTCGGAAAGGTCGCCCCGCCCAAGCCGACGATACCCGCAGCGCCGACGCGCAAGCTGATTTCTTCAGGATTTAGTTGGAACGGATCATCGACAGTCTGTGTTTTTACCCATTCGTCCTTGCCGTCGGTTTCCAGCACGATCATGCGAATAGGCAACGCGGACGGATGCGGTGCAGGATAATCGTTAACATCGACGATGACTCCCGAACTGGGTGCATGCACCGGCGCGGAAATCAGGCCTTGGCTGTAGGCCAGCAACTGCCCTTTCAGCACTTTTTCGCCGACCATAATCAGCGGCTCTGCGGGTTTGCCGACGTGCTGTTGCAGCGGAATATACAACTTTTTCGGCAGCGGAAAGTTGTCGGCTATCGGCAGTGCCGCGGTCGCGGTTTTGTGCTCCTCGGCATGGACGCCGCCGCGAAAACGCGGTTTTTTAAAAAAACTTAACATATAGCATTACTCCCTGTTCCCATCGGTTGCACCGGAACATTCAGGGGCTTGGCCCAGCGCCAGTTACGCAAAGTCACTTCGATCGGGTGCATTTGCAGGCATTCGGTCGGGCATACTTCGACACATTTCTTGCAAGCGATGCAGGCATCGGCAACGACTGCGTGAATTTGCTTGGGCGCTCCGACAATGGCGTCGGTAGGACAAACTTTAAAGCAGCGGGTGCAGCCGGTGCAGGTGTCTTCGCTGACTCGGGCGACCAGCAATTCGGGTTCTTTTACGTCGCTTAAATCCAGGTCCAAGCCCAATAAAGCGGCGATTTGTTCAGCCAGGGCGCTGCCGCCCGGAGGACACATCGTGGCCGGCGCATTGCCGTCGGCCAAGGCTTCGGCGGCAGGCCTGCAACCGGGAAAACCGCATTGGCCGCATTGCGAACCGGGCAGCAAGGCTTCCAGTTCATCGACAATCGGGCTGCTTTCAACTTTTAAATACTTGCCGGCAATGCCCAACAGCAAGCCCAGGAACAGCCCTAACAAGGTTAAACTTACAATGGCGGATAAAACATACATGGTTTATTTCCTGTAAATCATTTGCTGTAAAGCCCTGCAAAACCCATAAATGCCAGCGATAAAATCCCGGCGGTAATAAACGCAATCGGCGTGCCGGCAAATAAGGTCGGAACTGCCATTAACGCCAGGCGCTCGCGCAAACCGGCAAACAACACCATCACCAGCGTAAAACCGAGTGCGGACCCGAAACCGAAAATCATGCTCTGCATAAAGCCGTATTGCTCTTGCACATTGAGTAGCGCCACCCCCAACACCGCGCAATTGGTGGTAATCAGCGGCAGGAAGATACCCAGTATCTGATACAGCACCGGGCTGGTTTTATGCACGACCATTTCGGTGAACTGGACCACGGCGGCAATCACCAGGATAAAGGCGAGTATCCGCAAAAACTGGATATTAAAAGGCGCCAGGATAAAGTGCTCCAGCATCCAGCTGGTCATTGCCGCCAGCGTCAATACAAAAGTGGTTGCCAAACCCATGCTCAATGCCGAATCCAGTTTTTTCGAGACGCCCATAAACGGACACAGCCCGAGAAATTTAACCAGGACCACGTTGTTGACCAGAGCCGTGCCTAATAAAAGAAGAAGATATTCACTCACTGTGTTGTCCAGGCTGTTTTAAAGGCGATGCTGTTTATCAGACTCAAAGCATCAATTATGCCAATTGCAGGCACAGCACATTTATCGGTCAAATATCCTGTAAAACATCCCAAAGCAGTGCATAAAGTCTGTTGGATGTAATACATACCGACATCGATAAAAATATCTGTGTCGCAAACCTTACAATGCCTCTCGAATTGTTATTCGCTAGCCGGATGCTGTTGTTCCTGAGTTCAAATCAAGCTTTATATAAAAAATGAACTTTAGCCGGTAGGGCGAACCGTATGCACCTGATCGCCGCGCCGAAATTCGATGTTTAACTTACATTCTCCGGCGTACACGGCTCGCCCTACGTTATGTCGCGGCTTGCCAATCCCGTTGACTAATAACAGTCTGTTACCTCGTTTCCCGGCGCATTGATGTTGGCTCCATATTTGCTTAAGTAATTTTATAGCCCTCTTACACTCTGCTAAACACTTATGAAAAAAACTTCATTGCGATTTTTACAAACGCATACCAACATAGCGAACGTCATCGGCGAGCTTGCGCCTGATTTATTCGGTGAAGGCTATGGCGACAAGATGCTGTACAGCTTGTTTGCCGAAACGGTTGAACAGGTGCCGATAGCCATTTCCATTACCGATAAAAAAGCTAAAATTCTTTATGTTAATCAAGAATTTTGCCGAGTCACCGGCTACCGGCCTGAAGATATTCTGGGCGAAAACGAATCCTTATTATCGGACAAGCACACCCCTAAAGAGGTGTATCACGATTTATGGCGCACCATCAGCAGCAAGAAAATATGGCGCGGCACCTTGTGCAACCGGCATAAATCCGGGCAGCGTTATCTGTCCGATTTGACCATTGCACCGATGTTGAATGAAACCGGGGCGATCACTCATTACATCGGCATGCACCGGGATATTACCCAGTCCTACGAATCCGAAAAAAAGGTCATCAACCAGAAATTATTGATCGAGTCGGTCATCAATTCATCGCCCATCGCCATGGTCGTCATTGACGATCAGGACCGGGTTATCCTGGATAATCATAACTACAAGGCATTGGTCAGCGACCTTGATAAAGGCGAGCCGGCAACTTATTTTTTGCGCTTGCTGCGCGAGGAAATGGGCGATTTATGGGCGCAACTGCAAAGCAAGGAACAGGGCTTTAATAACCGCGAGTTTAAAATAGACAGCAAGGGCAGCCAGCGAACCCGTTGGTTTTCTTGCGCCGGAAACTGGTTTATCGAGAACGAAGTCAATGCCGACGCCTTTTTTGAGAATGCATCGAAACAATATCTGATACTGACCTTAACGGACATCACCCGGCAACGCAGACAAATGGAAGAGCTGCATATTCAGACCTTAAAAACCATTATGGCTGAAGATGAACGGGTGCGCGGCATCAGGGAAACATTGCTGGGCGCAATGCACCAAATTCAAATGCCGATGAACCAAATCAGGGCGGCCGAGCAAATTTTACGGCATAGGCGGGACGATCAACACGCCGGTCTGCTACAAATCCTGCAACAAATTCAGCAATCCGGGGAAGAAGCCGTTGCGACCATGCAAAAATGTATTCCCGAGATTCTGCAAACAGCGGTTATTCCGGTTAACATCAACCAGATTCTGCATGAAGTCTTGTTACTCAATAACCAACGGATCTGTAGTAACGATATAGAAGTGCATTGGCAACCCTTGTCGAAATTACCGACCATGCTCGGTTCTGAAAACCGCCTGCGCATCTTATTCAAGCAATTAATAGACAATGCGATTGAAGCGATCTGCGAGTCGGATAACCCGGAACAGCGGCTTAAGATCACTACCGATACCGACGCCGACCTGATTTATGTCAGCATTGAAGACAGCGGCGTCGGCATTCCCGCCGAAAAGCGCGCCAAAGTATTCGAACCTTTTTATACCACGCGGGCCATGGGCGGCAACCAGGCGGGCATGGGACTGGTGATGGCAAAAGAGATTGTCAACCAGCATCAGGGTTTTATCGAAATAGACCCGGACTATGACCACGGCTGCCGGTTCAAAATCAGTTTTCCTCTGCATCGGCAGGTATTTAAGGGGATAAACAATGACTGAGCGCATACAACTGATCGAAGCTGAACTTGATACTTTATATATCATCAGTCAGGTATTAAACAGCACCCACGATTTGCATGCCAAATTACAGGCGGTTTTGGAGATACTGCACAAACGGTCGGGCATGCGTTCAGGCATGATAACGCTGCGGGAAATTGAAAGTAACAGCATGATTGTCAGCGTCGTCCACACCAACGGCGCAGGTAAATTTACCGAGCCGGTCCGGTACAATCCGGGCGAAGGCTTGATGGGCGCGATACTGGATGAAGGCAGCACCATCGTCATTGAAAAAGTCTCCGAAGAGCCGCGCTTTTTAGGCCGCCTGGGTTTGTACGATCCCGAACTGCCGTTTATCGGCTCGCCCATTTATATAGAAGAAGGCGATACCATCGGCGTGCTGGCCGCCCAGCCGGATAACAGCCAGTTTCTGGGCGAGCGCGCCCGCTTTATGGAGATGATTGCCAACCTGATTGCGCAAAGCGTCAAAATGTTGCGGGTCATCGAGCGCAAACAGCGCCATCTGCTCAGCGAACGCGATCAACTCAAACAAGCGTTGATCAAGAACTACAGCTTCGAAAATATCATCGGTCATTCACCGCCGATGTTGAAAGTGTTCGATTTGATTCGTCAGGTTGCAAAATGGAATACCACGGTGTTAATCCGCGGCGAATCCGGCACCGGCAAAGAAGTGGTCGCCAATGCGATTCACTTTAACTCCGGCTGTTCCGGCGGACCGTTTTTAAAACTCAATTGCGCCGCCCTGCCCGACACCCTGTTGGAATCCGAATTATTCGGCCACGAAAAAGGCGCGTTCAGCGGCGCGGTCAGCCAACGCAAAGGCCGTTTTGAACTGGCCGATAACGGCACCCTGTTTCTCGATGAAATCGGCGAGATTTCCGCATCGTTCCAGGCCAAACTACTGCGCGTATTGCAGGAAGGCGAATTCGAGCGGGTCGGCGGCACCCAAACCATCAAGGTTAATGTGCGGATCATTGCCGCAACCAACCGCGACCTTGAAGAGGAAGTGACCAAAGGCGAGTTCAGGGAAGACTTGTATTACCGTCTTAACGTCATGCCGGTGCAGATGCCTGCCTTGCGCGACAGGACCGAGGACATTCCGCAGCTGTCCGAATTCCTGCTCGGCAGAATTTCGCAGCAGCAAGGCGGACGGCCCTTGGAAATCAAGGAAAGCGCGATCCGCATCTTGATGAAGCACAGCTGGCCCGGCAACGTCCGCGAACTGGCAAACCGCCTGGAACGCGCCGCCATCATGAGCCAAAACGGCATCATCGACCGCGACGTGATGGTCAGCACCGGCCTGGAAGACGAAATCGGCACGGCTATCAGTCATAAACCGCAAAAAGCGCTTGCGATTGATTTTAACGATGAAAACATGGACGACCGCGAACGGGTCATCGCCGCGTTGGAACAAAGCGGCTGGGTGCAAGCCAAAGCCGCCCGCCTGTTGAACATGACGCCAAGGCAAATCGCTTACCGGATTTTGACCTTGGATATTACCATGAAGCAAATTTAAGGAATCTTTGAGCAGGTTTTTCACCACGAAGACACGAACGACTGCATGGACGCAGGAGGTAGAGCAACGCAGGAGCAGTTGCCGAGAGCACGAAGAATAAATATCAACTTCGTGCCCTTCGTGTCTTCGTGGTGAATCAAAAAATTTAATCAATAACTCCCCAAAGCATTTGGAGCAACCATGACTATTTTATATGTACAACACGATTACGCCGTCTTCGGCTTTGGCGAAACCCGGACAGACGCTATCGCGATGGCGGCGCAATGGTTAAAAGATGAAACCGGCAAACAAGGCTGTTCAGTCGATTATGCGGAAAGCTTATTGGTAACTTCGCCCAGACCCGGACAAATGGCGCTCTACCAAACCGATGAACATATTCCCGGTGATGCGGAAAACTGGGGCGGCGAAGAGCTTTTGGATTGGTATCATGATGTAGCTTGAGCGCCATTTGTCCGGGCTTGGGACGCTATTTCGCTTGGGCATTACCTTCCTCTGCCGCTCTGCGATACCAATAAGCTGCTTTGGTATTATCCTGTACCACGCCTTGGCCGGATTGGAATTTAAGCGCCAGATTGTATTGCGCATGGGCATTGCCTTGTTCGGCCGCCTTGCTATACCAGAAAACCGCTTCAGCATAGTCCTGCGTGACATATTGGCCCTGATCATACATAAGCCCCAAATTGAACTGAGCCTTTGCATGACCGAGCTCTGCCGATTGCCGGTAAAGTGAAAAAGCTTCTGCATGCCGCCCCCGATCATTCAAGTCGCATGCACGCTGAAACATAGCTTCACTATCAGTGCCCGATGGCGGCGGCTGCGTGTCTTGTTGCTGCTGTTGTCGCTGTTGTTCAGTTGCTTTGCCGGTATCGTTGAACGGCGTCTTTTCACTCTGCTGCTTAGCTTTGGCTTCCTGCTCCCGAATCCAGGCATTATGTCCTGCACGCTTAACCGGGTCTATTAAGACCGCATAGGAAACATTCACAAGCCTAATGACTCTCTCGGCTTCCTCGGTGCTGCCCTGGAATTTATCGGGGTGGAACGTTTGACACAGGGCTTTATAGGCCGCTTTGATGACACTGGCGGGGGCGTCTCTTGTAACCTTCAGGTTATCGTAATGGGTACGTATGTTAGCCATAGAACTTGTTTTTGTAGTTTTTACCGTGAACGAAAATCGTGGCAATTATAACCGGTTCTGTCGCACATTAACCGCAAAAACGCATGCATCGGATATGCGGATATTGGGTAGTTGCGCGAGAGTGATTGTCATACCGTTGGAGCGATTACTTTTTTGCGTTTAGTCTTGTAGGTTGGGCAATAGCTTTTTGTTGCCCAACGTTGCGGCGTCCAGTGATGTTACGGGCTGGATAAACCCGAAATCCATCTCCATATTAAAGCTTCGAAATGTTGGGCATAAAAATCATGTCCAACCTACATGGCGGTATTATGATGTGGTTTGAGGTTAGCGTTATCCCATTTATTAATCAACGGGATATAATGTAATTCAACCGAACCCCAAGTGAGTACAAAGCCATGAGCGTTGATTATCACAACATGATTACCATTGAACCCGGCAAACGTAGCGGCAAGCCGTGCATCAGAGGTTTACGGATTACCGTTTATGATGTGCTTTCCTGGCTGGCCGATGGCATGAGCCGCACTGAAATTATTGAAGACTTCCCGGAATTAACGGATGACGATATTACCGCCTGTCTGCAATTTGCAGCCGATAGGGAGCGGCAATCCGTAATCATCAAAGCGTTATGAAGCTATTGCTTGATGAAAACCTGTCGCGGCGAATCGTGCCATTCATCCAAGACAGCTACCCCGGTTCAACTCAGGTGACTTTGATCGGTCTGGAGCATGTCAATGATAGTGTCATTCGCCAGTATGCCATTGATAACGACTACATCATCGCCACACAGGATGCAGACTTTTACGAAATGGGCCTGATTCATGGGCAACCTCCCAAGATTGTTTGGCTCAAGATGGGCAATCATTCGAAAACGACGACTATCAAAACCTTGCTAGACAATAAGCAAGCCATTGAACAAGCATTAATTATCGACAATAAAGCTTGTATTGAGATTGTGTAGTACGCACCCTATACCCAAAAACTGGAGCAATTACTTTTTAGTACTTAGCCATGTATCGCGGTCAATGTCGGCTTGTCTTAACAGCCTTTTCAATAAATCAACGCTGATTTCCTGTTTGTGTGGATTTGGCAAAGTTAATACCAAGTCGCCTTTTACCATCGGGCCGATAAATCCAAGTGCTTTTAAAGTAACGACTAATTCGCGCCATGAAATCGGGCTTAACTTAGGCAACTTTCATTTGCTTGGGTGTTGTTACCTTGTAACCGTTAATTGCCGGTATATCCATGCCTTGGCTATTGCGAACAAGTATCCATCCCTCCAGGTTCTCGGTTAAATTGTCCCGGCATTCTTCCAGTGTTTTACCCGTTGCCCAAACACCTTTTAGTTCGGGTATTTCGCCGTAGTACGGCTCTTCGTCTTCGATTATTTCATAGTGCGCGTTTTTCATGGCGGCATTTATATATTCGCTGATCATGGCTTTCCTTTGAATTATTGTTACAACAAATCAAAATGGTTATGGCTGATTGATTATATGCGCTGGTTGTTTGTCAACAAGGCATGAAATTACAGCCTTTTTCACCCCAAACCATTGTCCCATTAATTACAAAACCTGAAAACATGGCTGTTGCGTTTGCAACAATAACACTCCTCATCCAATATAATATCCAGCTAAATCAACGCTATAAAATAAAATTACACCATTGGCATGACCTGTGCTTTTGCTTTAGTAAACGCAACTTAACGAGGTCAGATACGATGCAATTACCAGTATTAAGTGATGCTCCGGCATCAAAGGGCGGCTGCTCAGCCAGTTCATGCGGTACAACCGACAATCAAATGGATTCATTGCCTGATTCGATACGGGAGAAGGTGCAGAACCATCCGTGTTATTCGGAAGATGCCCATCATTACTTCGCCAGAATGCATGTTGCTGTGGCTCCGGCTTGTAACATCCAGTGCCATTACTGCAACCGTAAATACGATTGCAGTAATGAATCGCGTCCCGGCGTGGTTTCCGAAGTGCTGACACCGGATCAGGCGGTTAAAAAAACCATGGCGGTGGCGGCTACTATTCCGCAAATGACCGTTCTGGGTATTGCAGGCCCCGGCGATCCGTTAGCCAATCCCGAACGCACCTTCGAAACTTTCCGCCGTTTAAGCGAAGAAGCGCCGGACATCAAATTATGCGTATCAACGAACGGTCTTGCGCTGCCCGATTCGGTAGAGGAATTGTCCAAGCACAATATCGATCACGTCACTATCACCATCAATTGCGTCGACCCTGAAATCGGCGCGAAGATTTATCCGTGGATTTACTGGAACAATAAACGCATTACCGGCGTAAAAGCCGCAAAAATCCTGATTCAACAGCAACAAAAAGGCCTGGAAATGCTGATTGCCAAAGGCATTTTAGTTAAGGTCAATTCGGTGATGATTCCCGGTATAAACGATCAGCATTTGGCGGAAGTGAGCCGCGTGGTTAAATCCAAAGGCGCATTTTTGCACAACGTGATGCCGCTGATTGCCGAAGCCGAACACGGCACTTTCTACGGTGTGATGGGGCAACGCGGCCCTACCCCCGATGAATTGCAAGACCTGCAAGACAGCTGTTCCGGCGATATGAACATGATGCGCCATTGCCGTCAATGCCGTGCCGATGCGGTGGGCTTGTTGGGCGAAGATCGGGGCGACGAATTTACGCTGGATAAGATTGAAGAGATGGACATCGACTATCAGGCGGCGATGGAAAAACGCAAGGTGATTCATGTCGCGATACAGGCTGAGATGGACAGTAAACGGCTGGAAAAAGCCCAAAAGGCACAGCAACATAAGGAAGAGCCCAAGCTCACGACGCGCCCGGTATTGATGGCCGTAGCCACCAGCGGCCAAGGCGTCATTAACATGCACTTCGGTCATGCCAAAGAGTTCCTGATTTATGAAGCCTCGCCGGACGGCGTGCGTTTTATCAGTCATCGCAAAGCCGATCAATATTGCGGCGGCGACAGCACCTGCGGCGACGGCGAAAGCGTTTTGCAACTGACTATCCGCGCGTTGGCAGGATGCGAAGCGGTGTTGTGTTCGAAAGTCGGCTATGAACCTTGGGAGCAGCTGGAAGCGGCCGGAATCGCGCCGAACGGCGAACATGCGATGGAACCCATCGAAGAAGCGGTAATGGCTGTTTACAAAGAGATGGCGGCCGCGGGTAAGTTGGATGAGGCTAAAGATTCAGTCAGGGCCAGTGCGTAATTTAACGTCACAAAGCCGGCCGGGGCATGTTGCCCCGGCCGAAACGTTTGAGATTGGTTAAATAGCTCAGACATCGCAGAAACATTAGGGACGGGGTTGCAAACCCCGTCCCGCCCTAGGTTGGGTTAGCGGTAACTCCGTAAAAACATTTCACCACGAAGACACGAAGAGCACGAAGTTTTTTCCTCTAGCTAAGCTTCGTGAACTTCGTGTCTTCGTGGTGAATTAATCTCTTTAAGACGATGTGCATGTTGTTACCGCAGTCCACGGTTCGACATTCCCACACGATAGTATTTTAGGAGCCTGTCATGGCAGTAAAAATTATTGAATCCTGCGTTAATTGCTATGCTTGCGAACCGGTCTGTCCAAGTAAAGCCATTTATGAGGCTAAACCGCATTTTTTGGTTAACAGCAAAAAATGCACCGAATGCGAAGGCGACTTCCCCGTCTATCAATGCGCCAGTATTTGCCCTATTGAAGGCGCGATATTAAATTCATTGGGCGAGCCGATTAACTTGCCAGGCTCTTTAACCGGTATTCCGCCGGAAAGAATGGCGGAAGCAATGGCCGAGTTACAGGGCCACTGATTGGGGCATATCCGATGGCTACTGTCACTTTCTACGAAAAGCCCGGCTGCATCAACAATACCCGGCAAAAGAAATTGTTAGCCGCGGCGGGCCATGAAGTTGTGGCGCTTAATTTATTGACTGAAACCTGGCAGCCTGAGCGCTTGCGCAGTTTTTTCGGTAAATTGGCGGTCAGGAATTGGTTCAATTACAGCGCCCCGGCCATCAAACAGGGCGAGATTGAGCCTGAGAGCCTAAACGAACAAGAAGCCTTAGCGCTGATGGTGAAAAATCCGTTGTTAATACGCCGCCCGTTAATGCAAGTCGGCGATAGAACGATGGCGGGATTCGATCAGTACGCGGTCGATAACTGGATCGGCTTAACAGAAACCAAAAGCTATCAGGATATGGAAAGCTGTCCTCGCTCGCTTGCACAAGCAAGCTGCGGTCATGAGTAAACCTCCGGTCTTATCTATTGACGGCGTACCGCAAGCCGTCACGCTATCCGAACGCGTTCACTGGATAGGCGCGCTCGATCCGTCGCTGCGCACCTTTGACATCATCTTAAAAACCGCCAACGGCACCAGCTACAACGCTTATGTGGTCAGGGGCAGCGAAGGCGTCGCGGTCATCGATACCGTCAAGGAAAACTTTGCCGATGATTTTTTCGCCCGTTTGGAATCGGTAGCGCGTTATGACGAAATCAAAGTCATCGTCCTGAATCATCTTGAACCCGATCATACCGGCGCATTGCCGGAACTGATGCGCCGCGCGCCGCAAGCCCAGTTGTACATTTCCCAGAAAGCCCAATCCATGCTCAAAGCCCTGCTAAAACAGGATGCTTTCGATTTTACCCCGGTCTTTACCGGCGACACCGTCTCGCTGGGCGATCGCACCTTAACGTTTTTGCACACCCCCTATTTGCATTGGCCGGATACCCAATGCACTTATTTAGTGGAAGAAAAAACCCTGTTTTCGGGCGATGTGTTCGGCTGCCATTTCTGCGATGCGCGGCTGTTTAACGATGAAGTCGGCGATTTTCGCTTTTCGTTCGAATATTACTACGCCCACATCATGCGGCCGTTTAAAGAGTATGTGAATCGGGCGCTGGCCCTGATTGAACCCTTGCTGCCGCTCAATAAAATCCTGCCTGCGCATGGCCCGCTGTTGCGCGACCAACCGCAACGCTATGTGCAGCGCTATCGCGAATTATCGACCGCGGCCTTGCAAAGCGAAATCAGCGCGGGCGAAAAAACCTTGTTGATCTTTTATATCAGTTCCTACGGCAATACGCGGCGCATGGCCGAAGCCATTTATGAAGGCGCGATGGCGGTGGAGCATGTGCGCGTCTCGTTATACGACCTGGAAGGCAGTGAGATAGCGCCGTTTGTCGATCTAATAGAAGGCGCCGACGGCATCCTGTTCGGCACGCCGACCATTAACGGCGATGCGGTTAAACCGGTATGGGATTTATTGTCCTCATTGGCTGTCATCAATCTCAAATCCAAACTGGGCGGCGTTTTCGGCTCCTACGGCTGGACCGGCGAAGGCGTGAAAATGGTTGAAGATCGCTTGCGCGGTCTCAAATTGCGTGTGCCCATTCCGGGGATACGCATTAAGTTAATTCCGACTGAAGAAGAAATCGAAATCTGTCGCGAATTCGGGCATGAAATGGCGCAGGATCTGATGGGTTTAAGACAACCCAAAACGATCGATATGGCCGATCTTGCCTAATATTTTTTTAACACATCAGGAGAGTAGCAATGGCGAAAGCGTCAATTACCTTTGAAGACATTAACATCACTGTTTCGGCGCCTGCGGGCACCCGGGTGATCGAAATTTCCGAAAAGGTCGGTTCAGGTATTACTTACGGCTGCCGCGAAGGCGACTGCGGCACCTGCATTATGAAAGTAACCGAAGGCTGGAACAATCTGGCCGAACCGTCTGTGCTTGAAGATAAAGTCCTGCGCGAAAATATGGCCGGCAAGCATAATCGGCTGGCATGCCAGGCACAGGTGTTGGGCGGAACAATCAAGGTCCGGCCGGTTTAAAAAACAGGTTTCTCATTCCCACGCTCCGCGTGGGAATGCAGATAAGAATTATCGTCGATGATTTCCCACGCGGAAACATGCGACCACACTCACACTCATAAGGAGCAAATCATGGCTTTAGTTACTTTTTCAAATCCCGAATACCGGGATAAAACCGTCTACGCCGTAGCAGGCAGTCATACCGAAACATTATTAAAACTGGCTCGTGAAAACAAAATTCCGATCAATTACGAATGCGAAGACGGCGAATGCGGCACCTGCTTGGTCAAAGTCAGCAGCATCGATAAAAAACACCAACGCATGGGCGGCCCGTTAACCGAAAAAGAAAAAGAAGTGCTGCGCGTTAGCGGCAAAATCAGCAAAGAAGAAATGGATCAAATGATCGTTGACGACATTCCGTCGCCCTGGCGCTTGGCTTGCCAGATGATCGTCAGGGATGAAGATATTCTGGTCGAATATTAATCATGTCTGCCGCACTCCAACTCCAGGATAGCCGGGAGCGGATTTATGCCCGGCTAAAGCCCGAGGCCATGATCAGTCCTAATCATGAATGGCTGGCCTGCATGATGGCCAGTTGGTGTGCCGGGCAAGGCGTTTTGCCCGACTATATGGGGTTGGAGCGCGAGCAGTTTAATGACTTAACAAACCGTCTTTTTCCCGGCAGCAGCATTATTCCGGCTCATGCGCCATCGGGCAGCAAGCTGGACTTTAGCCGAATGCTGGAAAAAGATGACCTGGTTAACCTGCTCAAGCATTTCAGTAACCCGGATATTATCGAAATAGACTGGGTGATAGGCGTTATCGTCGCCGGTAGTCTGGGCAGCGATCACTTATGGCAGGATTTAGGACTCTGGTCCCGCTCGCAATTGAGCGCCATGCTGCAATACAACTTTCCCGAATTAGCCGAAAAAAACGACAAGGACATGAAATGGAAAAAATTCCTGTACAAGCAGCTCTGCGAAGCGGAAGGCTTGTACCTGTGCCGCGTACCCTCTTGCGAGGTGTGCATCGACTACCCCAAATGTTACGGTTCCGAAGAATAGAGTCTAGCGTTCGGTTTACACATCGGTATTTCATAAGCAAACGGCATCGTTTGCGCTGATCCTGCATGGGATGGGCCTGCTGAACATTTTACCTAGAATAGGATCGGTAATAACTTTGCGGCCGGACGGGGAAAAAATTAAAGAATTCACCACGAAGACACGAAGGACACGAAGAAAAACAATCGTTTTAATTCAATACATTGAAAACTTCGTGTTCTTCGTGCCTTCGTGGTAAAAAATGTTTTTAGTCTAATTTGGATAATACTTTCACAGTCTGCGGCTGGACGGGGTTTGCAACCCCGTCCGAAACGTTTGACGGATGAAGATATGGCAGTAGTTGTCGAAAACGCTAGGGACGGTGGTGCACCCCCCGTCCCGCTCGTGGTACACAAGTGTCAAGCGGCCGACCGGTTCCGGCGACGCTTCTAATCGCTTGGGTTGTGCGACGAACGCACCCTGAAATTCGGCATAGCCGCCACATAACACTCTCAATCATAAATAAAATTAGGTGTGCATCATGTTAAATGAGATGAAACCCCCCAGTCTGTTAACGATCAAAATGCGTTTTACGATCATTTTGAGCACCTTGGTCATCGGTTTTTCGCTGTTCGGTTTCGCAACCTACAAAGCCATGAACACACTGAATGTTAATGGCCCCATTTATCAACGCATAATCCAGGGTAAAGACATTATTGCCGATATTCTGCCGCCGCCTGAATACATCATCGAATCCTATCTGGTCGCCTTGCAATTAACTCAAGCCGTCGACCCCGCTGAAATCAGCGTTCTGGCAACGCGTTTTCAAATATTAAAAACGGAATACGAATCCCGCCATCGTTACTGGCTAGGCCAAACGTTGGAACAGCAGCTCCATGCCCCCCTGCTTCAAACCTCTTACCAGACGGCTCAAGACTTTTATACCGAAGCCGAGCATCATTTCCTGCCTGCCGTTCAGTCGGGAGACCGCAACGCATCGCAGGCCAGCCTGCAAAAAATGCGCAGCGCCTACGAACAGCACCGTAACGCTATCGATACCGCAGTGCAACTTACCACGACTCGCAATGCAAGCGATGAGACGCAGGCTCGAAACACCATCCATTTATACGGCATCATCCTGATCGGCATTTTCGCTTTCAGCGTTGCAGCGGCCGTAGCATTAACAGCATTAATCAGTCGAGGCATTATTCGTCAATTGGGCGGCGAGCCCGGCGATGTCGCCGATTTGGCCAGAAACATCGCTGCCGGCAAACTGGATAATGTCATCGCGATTAAACAAAACGATGCCGACAGCTTGCTGGCAACCATGAAAAACATGCAGCAACAACTGCTTGAGCGCATAACCGCGGATCGCAAAATAGCCAACGAAGCCCTGCGCCTCAAGACCGCCCTGGATAGCATCAGTTCAAACGTAATGGTGGCCGATAACGAGCACACGATCATCTACATGAACCCGGCTGTGCATAATATGATGCGGCGGGCCGAAACCGACATCCGCAAATCCATTCCGCATTTCGATTCCGCCGCGCTCATGGGGTCGCGCATCGATTCTTTTCATGAAAACCCGGAACACCAAAAACGATTACTGACGCAATTGAATTCGACTTTCCGTAGCGAGATTACCATTGCCGGGCGCACTTTCTATCTGGTTGCCAACCCTATCAATAACGAACGCGGCGAGAGACTCGGGGTCGTAGTGGAATGGAAAGATCGAACCGCCGAAGTAGGCATTGAACAGGAAGTCGCCAACGTAGTGGATGCCGCCGTACGAGGCGATTTCACCCAGCGCTTCGACTTGCAGGGCAAGGAAGGCTTCTTCCGCGAACTGAGCGTCGGCATCAACCAACTGATGCAAACCAGCGAGTCCGGACTCAATGAAGTGGTGCGCGTCCTTGAAGCCCTGTCCCGCGGCGACCTGACCGAAACCATCACCAATGACTATTCCGGCACCTTTGGACAGCTCAAGGATGACTCCAACATGACCGTAGAAAAACTTAAAGCTATTATTAACCAAATCAAGAATACCACCGACAGCATTAACACCGCATCTCAAGAAATCGCCGCAGGCAACAACGACTTGTCTAATCGCACCGAGGAGCAAGCCGCCAGCCTGCAACAAACCGCCGCCAGCATGGAAGAGTTGACCTCCGCCGTACAGCATAATGCCGCAAACGCCCAACAGGCCAACCGGCTCGCCGCTGACGCATCCGACATCGCCGGCAAAGGCGTTGAAGTGATCGGCCAAGTCGTCATGACGATGAGCGACATCAACGAATCCTCGCATAAGATCGGCGACATTATCTCGGTGATCGACGACATCGCTTTCCAGACCAATATTCTCGCCCTCAACGCTGCGGTGGAAGCCGCCCGCGCCGGAGATCAAGGCCGGGGCTTTGCCGTGGTGGCGGTAGAAGTGCGCAACCTTGCGCAGCGCGCCGCGACCGCCGCAGGGGAAATTAAAGACCTGATTAATGATTCGGTAGGCAAAGTTTCAGGCGGCAGCAAACTGGTTGCCCAGGCTGGTCTGACGATGGAAGAAATCGTCAGCTCGGTGCGCGGCGTTACCGATATTATGGCTGAAATCACCGCCGCCTCCGCCGAACAAAGTTCCGGCATCGAGCAAGTCAATCAAGCCATCGCTCAAATGGATACCGTAACCCAACAAAATGCGGCCTTGGTAGAACACGCCGCGGCGGCAGCGGAATCGTTGGAAGAACAGGCGCGAGGCCTGGCCATGACCATGAGCAGCTTTAAAGTGGACGGTAACCCGCATCGTTTGGTTCATTCGCTGCCTGCACCCGGAGCAATGACACGAGTCAGACCCTATGCGGCTAAAAACTCACCGGCCAAGCTGCAATTACAGCCTGCAGGCGCTGACGATTGGGAAGAGTTTTAATGGCCTTTATCGGCATGGCGCGCCTGGGGAGCGAAGCAACTCGCATGAATTATGCCCGACACAGCAACTGATGTACGCACTGTCCACGAAAGACGCGAAAAAACAGAGGGCCGTAGTTTCCCGGCTTACGGCGTCCATCTTGCTAATCAGGTTTTTTGTTTAAATAAACAATATGCCAACCGGTCAGCTTGTTGACACGGCAATATACCGAACGGTATAGTGCCAATCAACCTGCTTTCCTTTGCCCTCGCCCATGCCCTTAAATCTGCAAGAAAAAATTCTGCAAGCCGCATCAGAGTTGTTTTATAGCCAAGGCATCAGAGCGACCGGCATTGATGCCGCTGTCAAAGCGGCAAACACCACCAAAATGAGCCTGTATAAATACTTCCCGTCCAAAGACGCTTTGGTGCTTGCCTTTCTGCGCAAGCGGGATGAGGGTTTTCGAACCCGGTTGCCGCCCAGGTTAACGGCAAGGCGACTATGCCCAAGGCTAAAGGGAAGCTTGGGCGATATTCCCGACCCCTCTTCATCAACCAATAACTCCGCGGAGCAGCAATGAGTGAATTTTTCCATGAAGGCAGCCGGCAGCTGCAAGACCGTTTCGAGACCCGGCCCATGGCCGACCGTCTGGTCGATGCGATTGTCAGCGGCCAAATCAGCCCTGAAGACAAGGCGTTTATCGAAGAGCAGAACATGTTTTTCTTCGCCACCGTCGATCGTGAAGGACGCCCTAACTGTTCCTACAAAGGCGGCAGCGTCGGCTTGGTCAAGGTTATCGACGAACAAACCCTGGCTTTTCCGCTTTACGACGGCAGCGGCATGTACCTGTCGGCGGGCAATGTATTGGTTAACGAGCATGTCAGCCTGTTGTTCGTCGACTTTCAGCGCCAAGCCCGGCTTCGCTTAAACGGCAGCGCTTTCATACAGGACGATGACCCTTTGCAAAATCACTGGCCCGAAGCGGAACTGGTGTTGCGGGTAACCGTGCGGGAAATGTTCCCCAACTGTCCGCGCTATATCCACAAGATGACCTTGGTCGAAGAATCGTCATTCGTTCCCAAACAACATTGCGAAACGCCGGTGCCGGCCTGGAAGCGTCTGGAAGTCGTCGCCGACGTATTGCCGCCCCGCGACGCGCATCTGGCCGGCAACGAACAGGATGCCGCGGCGGCGTTAAACCGCAACTAGGGCTTACGATTTTCTCGCAGACGTAGGGCGTGCCGTGCGCGCCCTACAACGGATGACCTTACATCAGTAATACTTCAAGACGATGTGTAGTTCTTACATCTGCCGATGCATTCTTGCCATATGCAAGTTTTCCTCGGCAGCTTTTTCATAAACATCGATCAGTCTTTGGCAATGCGCTTTTAAATCTTCCGCCTGTCTGCCGTAGAGATAGCTTTGGGCCTCATATTGGCTAAGCAGCTTTTTGTGCTCATCCGCTTTAACCTGCATTTCTTCCGCCACTTCCTCATAGTGTTTCGCCAGCTCCTCATGATCGGCCTTGGTTTTCGCGTTTTGCAGGGCCAAATTCATATCCATCGGATGCGGGTTCATCTCGGCGCAAGCGGCCAATAAACCAAGCGTTAAAAACAGGGTAACCAGTAACTTTGTTTTCATGGGTGTTCTCCGGAGAAGTTCAAGACGGCAGCGTTTTTTCAGCTGATCATCCGGCAGAATAAGGAGTTCAACGTCTTCAAACAATAAGCACGGCTACCTATTATCGTCAAAACCGCAGTTAGGCCACGACAGACCTTCCAGGTTTTAAAAACCTGGAAGGTCTAACCGGCAAGTACGCCGCGTGGTAATGCGGGCGAAGTTTTAAATTAATCCCGGCTTACGCGCTTCCTGAAACTGCAAAACCAAGCTGTAGATAACCGGAAACACCAACAGACTTAATATCAGCACCGTCAACATCCCGCCCATTGCCGGAGCGGCGATGCGCTGGGTGACATCGGCGCCGGCGCCGGTGGCCCACATAATCGGAATCAAACCCACGATGTTGGCCAGCGAAGTAATCGCAACCGGTCGCACCCGCAAAGCCGTGGCGGCCTCGCTGGCCGCCCTGATTTCAGCGCTAGTCAAAGGAGCCTGTTTTTGTTCCCGCAGTTTATCGATTTCAATATCGATAAAACTCAATACCATGACGCCGGTTTCGGCAGCGGTGCCGGCGAGCGCGATAAAGCCGACATAAACCCCAATCGACAGATTAAACCCCAGCCAGTACACCAGCCAGATACCGCCAATCAGGCTAAACGGGATGGTCAGCATGACGATGACAGGTTCGGTGATGTTGCGGAAAGCGCAATACAACAAGACAAAAATCAGCACCAGCGTAATCGGCACGACCAATGTCAAGCGCTCCGCCGCCCGTTCCATATATTCGAACTGGCCCGACCAGGCAACGGTATAACCGGCCGGTATGGCGACTTGCGCCGCCAGCTGTTGTTTCGCCTGCGCGACAAACCCGCCTATATCGGAGGTCTTGATGTCGACATAGACCCAGGCATTGGGTCTTGCATCCTCGGTCTTGATAACATCCGTGCCGCGGGTAAATTTAATATCGGCCACCAGCGTCAACGGGATCTGGCTGCCGGTCGGCGTCGGGATCAATACCCGCCGCAACGCTTCCAGGTTATCGCGCAGATCGCGCGGATAGCGCACATTGACCGGATAGCGCTCCAGGCCTTCAACGGTTTCGGTGATATTCATGCCGCCGATGGCGCTTTGGATGACATCCTGCACGTCGCCGGTAGTCAATCCGTAGCGCGCCGCCGCTTCCCGGTTGATGTCGAAATCCAGAAAATAGCCGCCGACCGCCCGGTCCCCGTAAGCCGACAGCGTTTCCGGCAAGGCCAGCATCGCCTGTTCGATTTGTAATGCCAGCGACTGCAAGACATTCAGGTCGGGACCTGCAACCTTGATACCTACCGGCGTTTTGATGCCGGTAGACAGCATATCAATGCGATTTTTAATCGGCATGGTCCAGCTATTGGCCAAGCCCGGAAAATGAATGGCCTTGTCCATTTCATTCATCAGCTGCCGGGTGGTTTTGTCGGGATCGGGCCACTGATCTTGAGGCTTTAGTTGCACGGTGGTTTCCACCATCATTAACGGCGCTGCGTCGGTTGCCGTTTCCGCCCTGCCAATCTTGCCGAACACCTGCTGCACTTCGGGAAATGTTTTCAGCATCTTGTCGGTCTGCTGCAACAGTTCCTTGGCTTTGGTGATCGAGATACCGGGAAACGTGGTCGGCATGTATAGAAGATCGCCTTCATACAGCGGCGGCATGAACTCGCTGCCGATTTTCGACAAGGGGTATAGCGTCGATGCCATCAACAGCGCGGCCAGTATTATCGTCAGCGCCCGCCAGCGCATCGCCAGCTTCAAAACGGGGGCGTGAATGGCATGCAAAAAACGGTTGATCGGATTAAGCTGCTCGGGAATGATCTTCCCGCGGATAAAATACCCCATCAACACCGGCACCAGGGTAACCGTCAATATCGCGGCCGCCGCCATCGCGTAGGATTTGGTAAAAGCCAACGGACTGAACAGACGGCCTTCCTGCGCCTGCATCGCTATAATCGGCAAAAAGGATACCGTGATCACCAGCAGCGAGAAAAACAGGCCTGAACCGACTTCCCTGGAGGCATTGCCTATTGCCAGCCCGCGTTCCTTTGGGGTTAGTTCGCTCCCCTTTTTCTCGGCCGCTTCAGCCAGATGCTTGTGGGCATTTTCGACCATTACCACCGCGCCATCGACCATATCGCCAATCGCCAGCGCAATGCCGCCCAGCGACATGATGTTGGCGTTGATGCCTTGCCATTTCATGACCATAAAGGCCATCAGCACGCCTAGCGGCAAGGTGATAATAATGACCAACGATGAGCGCAGGTGCAGCAGAAACAAGGCGACCAATGCACAGACGATGATGAGTTCCTGAATCAGCGCGGAATTGAGCGTGTCCACCGCGCGTTCGATCAAGCTGCCGCGATCGTAAACGGTGACGATCTCCACGCCTTCCGGCAAGCCTTTTTTGAGTTCATCCAGTTTTTTCCGCACGTCTTTAATAGTCTCTTGGGCATTTTCCCCAAAGCGCATAATCACCACGCCGCCGGCCACCTCGCCTTCGCCGTTCAACTCGGTCACGCCCCTGCGCAGTTCGGGGCCAATCTGGATAGCGCTAACATCCTGCAAGCGTATCGGTGTGCCATTAGCATCCACACCTACCGGGATGGTTTTGAGATCGGCGATGGATTTGATGTAACCCAGGCCTCTGACCATGTATTCGGTTTCGCCCATTTCGAACAATCTACCGCCGACATCGTTATTGGAACGCTTAATCGCAGTGATAACGGCCGATAAAGGGATTTGGTACGCTTGCAGGGCGTTGGGATCGACTTCCACCTGATATTGCTTGACGTAGCCGCCCACCGAAGCCACTTCGGACACGCCGGAAACGGTCTGTAGCGGATAGCGCAAATACCAGTCCTGAATGGAGCGCAGCTGCGCCAGATCGTGCTTGCCGCTTTTATCGACCAGCGCGTATTCGTAAATCCAGCCGACGCCGGTGGCGTCGGGGCCTAAAGTCGGCGTCACGCCTTGCGGCAAGCGGCCTTTAACATAATTGAGATATTCCAGCACCCGCGATCTGGCCCAATATATATCGGTGCCGTCTTCAAAAATCACATAAACGAACGACAGGCCGAAGAAGGAATAGCCGCGCACCACTTTGGCATGAGGCACGGCCAGCATTGCAGTGGTTAACGGATAGGTGACTTGGTCTTCAATAACCTGCGGCGACTGGTCGGCATAGTCGGTGAAGATAATGACCTGCACATCGGACAAATCCGGTATCGCATCCAGCGGCATGTTTTTAAAAGACCAAAGCCCTGCCAGCGCCAGGATAATCGCAGCGAGCAGCACCATAAAACGGTCTTTCAGTGCGCTATTGATGATGAAATCGGTCATGAAACACTTTCCTTCAATTCTTTAAGCGCGGAACGGATAACGCGGAAAGAAGAGCTGAGTAGCAATATGACCAGACAGGATGCGACTATTATATCCGCCCATCCGGATTCAAAGAACCAAACAGCGCCTGCGGCAATAAATACTGCCAGGTTCGATGCTATATCGTTTCTTGAACATTCCCAGACAGAACTCATGTTGATGTCTTCGCCCCTGTGCTTCCATAAAAGAAATAAACACAGCGAATTGGCAAGCAAGCCTGCCAAACTGAAAATACCCATGATTTCGTAAGATGGCAATGCAGGGATAATAAGCCGTTGAATTATCTGCACCAAGACTACACCAGCCCCGATGAATATCAAGCCGCCCTTAAACAAAGCCACTTTCGCCTTCGTAGTCGCGCCTTGAGAGACCGCATATAAGCTCAAGCCATAGGTTAACGCATCGCCAAGGTTATCCAGGCTATCCGAGAGCAGCGCTGTTGAGCGCCCATAAAACGCCGCTCCCGCAATAACGATGAACATCACAGCATTGACAGCAAGAACCGCTTTAAGCGTTCCGCGCTGTCTTTCGCGCAATTTTTCGATTGCACAATTATTGTCGCAACACGAAGCCATATTAATATCCCCGAAATAATTTAGTCATGTTGATGCGTCCCCTGCTCCATGATCAAGCGGTTCGGCTCCGGCTGTTGCGGCGTAGACGGCTCCATCATTTTTGCGGTGGCTTCATGCAGCTTCGATTCGGAATCGATCAAAAACTGCGCGGACGTGACGACTTCCTCGCCTTCTTTGAGTCCGTCAAGCACCGCAATCTCGTTATTCGACGATAAACCGGTGGTAATCAGGCGGGGTTCAAATTTACCTGCGCCGCGCACAACAAAAACCTGATTTTTCGCACCGGAACGTATAACCGCTTCGGATGGAATCACCACCGTATCGTCTTGTTTTCCCGCATAGATAGTCACTTCGGTGAACAGTTCGGGCTTTAACAATAATTGGGCATTATCAAATGCCAACCGCACCTTGATGGTCCGGGTTTTCGCTTCGGCATAAGGATAAATGAAAGCCAGGTGCCCTTTGAAAATACGTCCCGGAACGCCGGCCAGTTGCATTTCAACCGGGTCGCCCACTTTGACCCAGGGCAATTCATATTCGTAAATATCGGCATAAACCCAGACTTTGGATAAATCGGCGATCATGTACAGTTCTGTTTCGGGTGTCACATATTGCCCTTCGCGAGCGCCTATGTTGATTACGATGCCGTCCGCCGGGGTGTGAATATGCAGGCTTTTTTTGATCGTATGGCTATCGGTCAACTCATGCAGCTGATGCGCCGGAACATCCAGCAATTTCAATCGCTCACGCGAGCTTTTGACCAATTCTTCCGCGCCGCGGCGGATGTCTTCAATCGGGCTTTTTTCCAGCATTTTAAGATTGTTTAACGCCAGGATATATTCCTGCTGGCTTGAGACCAGTTGCGGCGAATAAATGCTCAGCAGATCGTCATTCTTCTTGACCCACTCGCCGGTTTTATCGACGCGCAGGGTTTCAATCCAGCCTTCGGTTTTGGGATGCAGCCGCACAATGCGTTCTTCATCATAAGCCACGCGGCCGACGGCTCGTACCACATGCGAGAGCAAAGTCTTTTTGGCGATTGCGGTCCGAACGCCGATGTTTTGCACGGTAACGGCATCGATTTTAATGGCTCCTGCCGGTGCGTCGGTTTCCGCCTCCTCGGCATACACAGGCAGATAATCCATGCCCATCGTGTCTTTTGCAGGAACGGGCGAGGTGACTGCGGGATTCATCGGATTCCGGTAAAACAGGATTTCGCCTTTTCGAGGGCGCTTACCTTCTGCAAACACCGGCACATAATCCATGCCCATTGCATCTTTTGCAGGCACCGGCGAAGTGACCGACGGATTCATCGGGCTGCGATAAAACAATGGCTTTTTATCATCCGGCAAGGCGACATGGGCTTGTTCCTGACCCGGTTTGGATGCAACCCAATAGCCTACGCCGCCGCCCAAAGCCAGCATCAAAACAGCGGTAACGATTAACTGCTTATTCATAAATTTCCTCCTTGCCGACAGCGGCGCTTAACTGCGCCAGCGATTGATTGGCTTCGGTAAAGGCTTTCCAGTACTGGGTTTCGTATTCGAACAAGGTGATCTGGCTGCGCACCAGATTCAGGAAGTCGACCTTGTTGACCTGGTAACCGGCCAACATCGAGGCGACGGTTTGCCTGGCCTGCGGCACGATGCCGGTGTCAAATAATACGACTTGATCCTTGGCGCGCCGGTAATCGTTATAACTTTGCGAAATCTGCGAGCGGACCTTGTTCCACTGATCCTGTAAGGCGTATTTTTCCTGCATTAACTCGCTGGTGCGCTGGTCTACCGCCTTGGCCTGTTTTTGGGCAGCGAAGATCGGCACATTCATGCTCAGGTTCAGACTCAACAGATCGGACCGTTTGTCACCGGCAGGCGTGTTGTCTCTGGCTCCATAGGCGGCGCCCACATTAAAGTCAGGCAGCAGGTCTTTTTTTGCCAGATCCAGACGGGATTGCGCGGCATTAATGCCTTGCCGGTTGCCTTCCAGTACGGCTCTCGATGTTTCCGCCTGTTGGTAAAGCAGGGTTTCCTGTTTAATGGTCGGCAATTGCAAGTCAAGCTTTTCCGGTAAACGCACGGCTTCGTTGGCCGGTTTATCGAGCAGCGCGTTCAGGCTGGCGGCGGCATTGCGGCGCGAGGCTTTCAGCATCAATTGCTGGTCGAGCAACTTGGATAATTCCAGTTGAGCCAGCAATACATCCTGCTGCAAACCTTCACCGACTTCATACTTGGTTCTGGCAATCTCGACAAACTGTTGCAACAGCGCATGGTTGCTTTCAACAATCTGAATCGCCCTGTCCAGGTAAAAGATCAGCCACCAGGTCGATTTAACCTCGCTCAGTAAGCGCCAGCGCACCTCGGTCACATTTTGCGATGCGGCTTCCGCTTCAAAAGCCGCCGCTTGTTCGCGCAATGCCAACTTGCCGGGAAAAGGAAAAGATTGCGAAACGCCTGCGCCCAATTGCGTCATGTCTTCCTGTCGGGTGCTAAAGGTATTAACCGGCAGACTCATCGCATTGAAGCTGATCTCGGGGTCAGGCAAGGTCCCCATTTGCGACGGAATTGCGGCCATCGCCTGAGCCCTGGCCTGCATCTGCGCCAGATCGGGATTATCCCGAACAGCCTGCTCGGTTGCGGCCTTTAATGTTAATACTTGCCCGCTTACCGGCTCTTCGCCTGCCAATACACAAGCGGAAAACAGCAGGGTCAAGCCAAGGCCCTTAAATATAAGTTGTGGTGACATGCGTCCTCCGACACTCGTTATCAAGTCCGCGAAACGGATGTGTTATGTTGAGTCCGCCTAGGGTAAACGAAAACGCATCAACTTGAACGAATCTCTGTCCAAAAAATATGTTTTTGGACGCCTCATTAAATGTAGAGGCTTAAGGCGAAGCGAGCGCGACGGGCTTGCAAACCCCGTCGCGCCCGTATTTAAAGATGCACGTCTTACAGGCTAATCATTAAACGAAAGACGCAATGGAATCATCGCCGAAAAACCGAAGCCGTGCTTTTGATAAAACCGTTGCGCCGACTCATTAGCGCGATCCGTAAGCAAGGTAATGCGTTTGCAGCCGTTCAATCTCGCCAATTGAACGGCTTGCTCCAGCAGCATGGAGCCGACTCCGAAGCCGCGGGCGTCGGGAAAAACCACCATGTCTTCCAGTAGCGCAACGCGGTCGCCGAGCGCCGTAGACACGGTATAAAGGAGATTGACCATGCCCACAATCCGGCTGTCCTGACGGGCGACGACGATAAGCCCTACTTCCGGGCTGCTGATGATGCGAGCCAAGCCGCGGCTTTGCGCTTCGTGATCCGGCTTGAAATCGGCTTCTTGAGAAAACAGCAGATCCAGCAGTTCGCAAAGCGCCGGGATGTCTGAAATGTTTGCCGGGGTAATTTCCATTGTTATTCCGTAGCGGCTCCCATTATGTCCGTAACAGATGAGCCGGTAGCGGCCGGTGTTCCATTGCGCTTTATTCAGCAATGCCTTGCTTAAACCAATTGTTGGTTATCCTGTCATGCAGTTCTCCCAACTTGTTTTGCAGGTTATCGAGAATGCCCCGTAATTGCGCCTGGGTGGTGTTCCGGGTGTCGATGTCCTGCACATACGCTACCAGTTTAACGACCTCTTCCGGCAACGAATCGTTATTCGGCAGTGCATTGATGCAACTGGTAATTTCAGCGATGCAGCAGCTGACCGACCTGGGCAGGTTGGCGTTCAGCAATAAAAAGTTGAGCACATCGTCGCCGTTAACGCTGCTTCTGACATGCTGACGGTACATTAACTGGGCGTTGAGCGCCTTTAATATATTCACCCACAAAATAGTCTCGTATTGGCGCATTTCGTCGCTACGCGAATCCGCCAACAGCAACGAGGCCAAATCCAGAATCCGGCTGGTCATATCGGCGCGTTCGATATTTTTGCCCAAGCGAATGAAGCGATAAGGATGATTGTGGCTCATATAGCCGGACAACAATCCGGTAAATCGCTGGCAGCCTTTGAGAATCTCGTTCAGGAACACGACCCGGTTGCTGCGGTTGTAGACCGAATCTCTATTATTCTTTACAAACAGGTACATTTCATTGACCTGCTCCCACGCTTCATCGGGCAGCAAGTCTCTTGAAGTGCGGATGTTTTCCCTGGCGGCGCTTAACGACGAAAACAATGAGCCCGAATACGTTTCGTCGCTTAACAGGAAGCGAGTGACATTGTGTTCGTTGGCCATTTTATATTTTTCATAAAATAGCGGCTCCGAGGCGTTGATACGAATGAGCTGCAACCAGCCCATTTCAACGCCGTTGGGTAAATCCATCAATAAATTCATATGCACGCTGACCAGTCTGGCGATATTTTCAGTGCGCTCAAGATAACGTGCCAGCCAATACAGGCGTTCTGCTGATCGGGATAACATTAGTTTTGCTCCATGTCGATGATCCAGGTGTCTTTACTGCCGCCGCCTTGCGAGGAATTAACCACCAGCGAACCTTTTTTTAGCGCAACCCTGGTTAAGCCTCCGGCAGTCACAAAGGTGTTTTCGCCCTGCAAAATAAACGGCCGCAAATCGATGTGCCTTGGCTCAAGCTTACCTTTGCACAAAGTCGGTGCAGTGGAAATCGCCAAGGTCGGTTGGGCAATGTAATTACGGGGATTTTTTTGGATAATATCCCGAAACGCTGCTATCTCTTTGTTGCTTGCATGCGGCCCTACCAGCATGCCGTAGCCGCCCGACTCATTGGCTGGCTTGACCACCAGTTCCGGCAGATGCGCCAACACATATTCCAGATGCTCGGGGTTGTCGCACAGGTACGTTTGCACATTAGGCAAGATCGGTTCTTCGTTCAGGTAATAACGGATCATTTCCGGAACGTAGGCATAAACCACTTTGTCATCGGCGACGCCCGCGCCCGGCGCATTCGCCAACGACACATTACCGGCTTTCCAGGCGCGCATTAAGCCCGGAACGCCCAATGCGGAATCTTTGCGGAATACTTCGGGATCGAGAAAGTCATCGTCGATGCGCCGGTAAATAACATCGACCTTTTCCAGCCCTTCGATGGTGCGCATGTACACGCAATCGTCGTCATTGACCACCAGATCGCCGCCTTCGACCAGCTGCGCGCCCATTTGCTGGGCCAGATAAGCATGTTCGAAATAGGCCGAGTTATAAATGCCGGGCGTTAGCACCACGATTTGCGGCTTGCTGATGTGCCCGGGAGCAAGCGACGCCAACATATCCTGCAAGCGGCCGGGGTAGTCGTCGATAGGCAGAATGTCTATGTTTTGCAAGAGTTCCGGGAACACCCGCTTGGTAATGACGCGGTTTTCCAGCATGTAGGAAACCCCGGAAGGCACCCGTAAATTATCTTCCAACACGTACATGACGCCGTCTTTATCGCGAACCAAATCGGTGCCGCAAATGTTTGCCCACACGTTGTGGCGCGGTTTCATGCCGACGCATTCTTTGCGGAAGTTTTTTGAGCTATTGATGATCTCGGCCGGCATTTTGCCCGCTTTGATGAATTCCTGTTGATCGTAAACATCCGCTATAAAACAATTTAACGCCGTCAATCGCTGCTTTAAACCTGTTTCTATCATTCGCCATTCGATAGAGCTGATGATGCGGGGGATGATGTCAAAAGGCCAGGCCCGATCTATGTTGCCCTCGTCGCTGTAGACCGTGAAACTGATGCCCATTTCCAAAATAGCCAGTTCGGCAGCCATTTTGCGTTTATCAATATCGCTTTTGTTGAGCGAATTTAAATATTGGCACAAGCGGTAACTAATTTGCCTCGGTTGGAACTCCGAACACATGAGTTCATCGTAAGCACTATCGGTTTTGTAGTTTTCCCAGATTGATTTCATGACATTTCATTTGGTTAGTTGGCTTTAATGTACTTTTAAATAAAAAACAGCACAATTTGTGCCATTTTTTTATTTTGCTGAGTCTGTCTATGCGATTCAGTTTTTGCGCGATAAAACGCAGTAAACCGTCTAGCGACTCTATCAATATAAGCGCCCGCAATACCTCGACTGTTTTAGGAATAACAACTGCGGCCGGGCAATAGCGGCGACTCCGTAAAGCCGCATAAACAACCCTATTTTGGGCTCTAGCCGCTTCAATTTGGTGCAACTTGCCTTACTAAAGACCTTATTCAGGCCCTTGCTCCCGGCCCCACTCACTGCGTCACCGCCCTTAAGTTAAGCGCTATGACATCGCTGAAGCCGGCTATGACAGCGATGAAGCGGTTCCAATTCCGTCATCATTGCCCGAATGATCGCCGGCGCGGCCCTACAACGCTTACAGTTAATGGCTAATAACCCCGGCGCATAGCCATAAGCGCTCCGCCTGGAATCGACGAATCCGAATCGAGGAAAATTATTGCTTGCCCTGTCCCGGCAGGAGGCTAATCGATCACTTGGTATGGCACTTGCTTTGTTTTTACAGATAAAACCTGTAGAGAGTTCACTATGCCAGCCACTAGCCGTTCCTTATCGTTTCCTGTTCAGGGCGACAAAGAAAACTCATCCTTCTTTAATGAATTTCTGGGCAAGCTGCTTGAAGAGCGCGATAGCTTGAACTTAAGCAACATGATTCATGAAATCGATGCGATGATGCTGACCGTCGAGCCCGGCAAGTCGATTGAATACATCGGCGAGCTCTGCCTGATGTCGCCTTATCATTATCTGGTCACCTTGGAAAGCGAGTCGCATTGGACCCACGTGCTGCGCATTGACATGACCGCTCCGGACCTGATTATCCGGGAAGTGAAGAACGATGACACCAAGGGCATTTTTCGCAGCCTGAACGAAGTATTCCCGATCGGTTCAAGCAAGCCGCACAGCCGTTACATGGGCGAAGTGTTAAGGGTAACCAACCGGCATGATGTGGTGAAGTTACAGCAGCGCCGGGGCTTTTTGTTTTTCTCCCAGGATGATGTTCGCAAGCTGGAACTGCCGGGCAACCTGGCGATCACCAAGCCTTCTCCGTACACCCATAACATCGTCGCCTACCTGGAGCGGGAAGTCGATGAGCCGCGCGTTTACGCATTAGGCGTCAGCAGCATCCGCAGCGACGCCCAACAAGCCTGCGAAGCGGCCAAGTTGCGGCAAAAGGCATTAGGCATAGACAGCCTGATCTTGCCGGTGGATCATTTGGCGACGCGTATTTACAGTCAAAACCGGGAAGTCGCGATTTTGGAATGGCTGTCGTTGTCCAGCTATTACTACTGGGGTTCGTTCGACATAATCGACCAGAACTCATCGACCAATGTTACCAAGAGCATCCATTATGCCGATGAGATGCGCAGTCCGGCCAAGGTGTTCACCGCTAATAACACGCCTTATTTTGTCAATCACTTCAAAATATTCCCCTCGCCGACCGAGAACTTTGTGCGCAATTACGGGCCGAGATTGCACCATATCGCGCTGGCGGTTAAGGACGGCAATCAACAGGGCATGGAAAATATCGACTTTGTGGTTAATGCGATTAGCGAGCAAGGCAAAAGCTTTTTGCTGGACGTCGTAGGTTCCAAAGACGAAGGCTTAAAACAGATATTTTCCAGCGCGTCCGAGCATTCGTCGCTGATTATTGAGTATGTGCAGCGCTTTGGCGGCTTTCAAGGCTTCTTTACCAAGGATAATGTCGCCGAACTCACTCATGCCGCGGGGATCGAGGAAGAATTGATGCGGATGCAGACTGAAGCGCAAAAAACTGATGCCCGTAATGGCTAAGAAATTTTTACCACGAAGACACGAAGGACACGGAGTGTATGTGCCTCTCGTTGCCATGCGTTTCTGGGGCTGGACGGGGTTTGCAACCCCGTCCGAAACGTTTGACGGATGAAGATAGGGTAATAGTTATCGAAAACGGTAGGGACGGAGCAGTTGCCGAGACACGAAGAACACGAAGTTTATCTCCTCGTTCCCACGCGCTGCGTGGGAATGCGATGCTGGACGCGCTGCGTCCCGTATACGCAAGACGTTGGTCGAGACTCGCGGCGCAGCGCGCCTTGACTGCATTCCCACGCAGCGCGTGGGAACGAGAATAACTCTGCGTTCTTCGTGTCTTCGCGGTGCTTTTATACGACTTACGTAATATCAAATAGCTAGAAACATTTGTAATACTTAAAACGCTTCGGCAATAGGAAAAAAATCATGACCATTCGAGTAGCTGTCAGCCACAAAACCGTATACAGCTTTGATAGACCGGTATCCCTGTCGCCGCATGTATTCAGGCTGCGCCCGGCGGTGCATAGTAGAACGCCGATCAAAGGCTACAGCTTGCGCATTGAACCGGAAAACCATTTCATCAACTGGCAGCAGGACCCGTTCGGCAATATGCTGGCGCGGGTGGTGTTTCCGGAAAAATGTACCAAACTCAGCGTTGAGGTCGAAGTCATCGCCGATATGACGGTGATCAATCCTTTCGATTTTTTTGTCGAAGAGTATGCGGAACAGTATCCGTTTAAATACGATGCGCTACTGCTGAAAGAATTGCAGCCTTATCTGGAAATCGCCGAGCAAGGCCCATTGCTCAAACGATGGGTAGCCGATTTCGATCTAAGCAAACGTAATATCAACGACTTTTTGGTTGACGTTAACCGCACCGTTTTTCAAGCGATTAGCTACAACATCCGCATGGAAGTCGGTATCCAAAGCTGCGAGGACACACTGACCTCGCTCAGCGGTTCATGCCGGGATTCGGCCTGGCTGCTGGTGCAAATACTCCGGCATTTGGGACTAGCGGCGCGATTCGTTTCCGGCTATCTGGTGCAGTTGACCGCCGACGTCAAATCGCTGGACGGCCCCTCCGGGCCGGAGCAGGACTTTACCGACTTGCACGCCTGGACCGAAGTCTACATCCCCGGAGCCGGTTGGATAGGCCTTGACCCGACCTCCGGCTTACTGGCCGGCGAAGGTCACATTCCACTGGCCTGTACGCCCGATCCGGCCAGCGCCGCGCCTGTCACCGGCGGCACCGACAAGTGCGAAGTGGAATTCGAATTCAGCAACACGGTCATGCGTTTGCATGAAGATCCGCGCGTCACCAAGCCCTATACCGATGACCAATGGCAGCGCATCGACGCGCTGGGCCAACAGGTCGACCGGCAATTGCTGGCTGACGACGTGCGCTTGACCATGGGCGGAGAGCCGACCTTTGTCTCCGTTGACGATATGGAAGGCGCGGAATGGAATGTCGATGCCGACGGCGAGCACAAACGCGAGCTGGCCAATGCACTGACCAAACGCCTGCGCGATGAATTTGCCAAAGGCGCGATGCTGCATTACGGCCAGGGCAAATGGTATCCGGGCGAAGCGTTGCCGCGCTGGCAGTACGGCATTTTCTGGCGCAAAGACGACACCCCGATTTGGCGCAAGCCTGAATTGCTGGCCGATATTAACAAGGATTACGGCCACGCCGTTGAGCACGCCGAAGCTTTTATCAAGCAATTCACGCTGCGGCTGGGCCTGCAACCGCGCTATATCAAAACCGCTTTTGAAGACAGTTTTTACTATCTCTGGCAGGAAGGCGGGCTTCCGGAAAATATCGATCCGTTAAAAGCTAACCTGAAGGATTCGATTGAACGCAAGACCTTGGCGCAGCTGCTGGATGCCGATTTAGGCAAAGCAGCGGGATTTACGTTGCCGATTAAATGGGATTGGACGCATCGAAAATGGCAAAGCGGACCGTGGAATTTTCGCCGCGGGCAGATGTTCCTGATCCCCGGCAACTCGCCGATGGGCATGCGCTTGCCCTTAGGCAGCTTGCCTTGGGTCGCCCCTGATAAACGCGACACGCAGGAAGAACAAAGCCTGTTTGAAGCACTGCCCGAACTCGGCGATTATTACGGCGAAGTCACGCGCCGCTACAGCCATATCGAGAAAAAACGCAAGGCTCATCCGGAACTGACCGAACAGGATGCAGGCGACGATCAAAGCGTCGAGGTGGAAGTGCCTCATACCGCGGTTTGCGTCGAGGCCCGCAAAGGCCGCGTACATATATTCCTGCCGCCGCTGACGTCGCTGGAACATTATCTGGAACTGATTGCAGCCGTTGAAGCCACCGCGGAAAACCTGGCTATCCCGGTGGTGTTGGAAGGTTATGAGCCGCCGCGCGATTACCGCATCGAGCGATTGATGGTGACGCCCGATCCCGGAGTGATTGAAGTCAACATTCATCCGTCGAAAAGCTGGCAGGAGCTGGTCGATAAAACCACCGTTCTTTATGAACACGCGCATCAGGTTAGGTTAGGCACCGAAAAATTCATGCTCGACGGCCGTCATACCGGAACCGGCGGCGGCAACCATATCACGATGGGCGCGGAGACGCCGACCGACAGCCCGTTGCTGCGCCGTCCCGATTTATTGCGCAGCCTGGTCACCTACTGGCAGCATCATCCCGGCTTGTCGTACTTGTTTTCCGGCATGTTTATCGGCCCGACCAGCCAAGCGCCGCGGGTTGACGAAGGCCGCGACGAAAAGCTTTACGAACTGGAAATAGCCTTCCAGCAAATGCCGGAAGGCGAAGTGCCGGCTCCGTGGCTGGTGGATCGTTTGTTGCGGCATTTGCTGACCGACATCACCGGCAACACCCACCGTTCCGAATTCTGCATCGATAAACTGTATTCGCCGGACAGTTCGACCGGACGCTTGGGCATTTTGGAATTGCGCGCCTTTGAAATGCCGCCGCATGCGCAGATGTCGTTGGTGCAAACCTTACTATTGCGCTCGTTGATTGCCTGGTTTTGGCGCGAACCTTACAAACACGATTTAATCCGCTGGGGTACGGAATTGCACGACCGCTTCATGCTGCCGCATTATGTCCGGGAGGATATGAAACAGGTCAGCAAAGATTTGCAACGGGCCGGATACGGGTTTGAACTGGAATGGCTGGAACCGTTTTTCGAGTTCCGCTTTCCCCGTTACGGTAATACTTTCATAGACGGCATCGATCTGGAAATGCGTTTTGCGATTGAACCCTGGCACGTATTGGGCGAGGAAGTCAGCAGCACCGGCACCGCGCGTTATGTGGACTCATCGGTCGAGCGCGTGCAGGTCAAGGTCACCGGCTTTACCGAAGGCCGTTATGTGCTGACCTGTAACGGCAGGCGCTTGCCGTTACGCAACACCGGCCGCAAGGGCGAATATGTCGCCGGCGTGCGTTACCGCGCCTGGCAACCGCCGTCCGCATTGCATCCGACGATCAGCCCGCATGTACCGCTGGTGATCGATGTGATCGATACCTGGAACGGGCATTCGGTCGGCGGCTGCACGTATTATGTCGCCCATCCCGGCGGCCGCAGTTACGAAGCGTTCCCGGTCAATAGCTACGAAGCCGAGGCGCGGCGCGTCACCCGCTTTTGGGATTTCGGCCATACGCCCGGCGTTATTAGCCGTTCGCCTATGATAATGCCGACTGCGGCGGCGTCCGACGCGAAATTCAGCGTCAGCGAAACAGTGCCAAGACCCATGTCGCCGCCCATTGAGGAGCTAAATCACGAATATCCGTTTACAATGGACTTGCGGCACCGAGGCGGGTAAATACCGAAGTGCGGCAATATGACCGGTTTTCCCGCTGCCATTCCCGGCAAAAGGACATCCGCCGTAGGGCGTGCTGCGCGCGCCTTACGCATGTAGGGCAAAATTTATCTGGATAGTTATATTTAAAACCGCGAAGCCGCGTAGGCTAAATAAATTTACATGATGGTTCGCCATCAGCTTGGGAGATTGATTCAAATGACCGATAAATTAAAGCAGTTACCACCGGCAATCTTAACGCTGGATGATAAAAGTTACTCATTGCCTACGTTGATAGGGGTCGAGGGCGAAAAAGCCATCGACATTTCCAAATTGCGCAGTCAAAGCAGTTACGTGACGCTGGATGAAGGCTACGGCAATACCGCCAGCTGCGAAAGCACCATCACCTATATTGACGGCGAGCAAGGCATACTGCGTTATCGCGGTTACCCCATTGAGGAATTGGCCGAAAATTCACGTTTTGTTGAAGTCGCCTATCTGCTGCTGAATGGCGAGTTGCCTAACAGCCAACAATTATTGGAGTTTTCTACCAACCTTAATGAGTCTTCGATTATTCACGAAGACATGCATCATTTTTTTAACGGCTTTCCTCGCGGTTCGCACCCGATGGGTATTTTGGCGACCATGGTGGCGTCATTATCCACGTTCTACCCGATTCCCGACCGGCTCGATGCGGCGACGGAACAGCAAATCGTTATCAACTTAATCTCTCAGGTGCGTACTATCGCGGCTTTTTCTTATAAGAAATCAATCGGCGAACCGCTGGTTTATCCGTCCTACAAGCTTAAGTACGTGCGCAACTTTTTAAACATGATGTTTTCATCGCCGGTGCGGGATTATCAATTGGATGACGACATTGTCAGAGCCATCGATATGTTCCTGATCCTGCATGCCGACCATGAGCAAAATTGCAGCACCTCTTCGGTGCGCACCGCCGGTTCCAGCATGGCGAACGTCTATGCGGTGGCTTCGGCGGGTATTTCGGCGCTGTGGGGACCGCGTCATGGCGGGGCCAACCAGCAAGTGATACAGATGCTTGAACAAATACATGCCGACGGCGGCGACGGAACCGAATTTATCAACCAGGCGAAAGACAAAAACTCGCCCAGCCGCCTGATGGGCTTCGGCCATCGCGTGTATAAGAATTTCGACCCGCGCGCCATGGTATTAAAAAAGCAATGCGACAAATTATTCGACAAAGCCGGCGTCAGCGACCCGTTGTTCGATATTGCCCGGAAACTGGAAGAAATCGCCTTGAAAGACGACTATTTCATCTCCCGGAAACTGTATCCGAATGTCGACTTTTATTCCGGTTTGATTCTCCGCGCCGCGGGCATACCGACCAATATGTACACGGTATTGTTCGCTATCGGCCGGATGCCCGGCTGGCTGGCGCACTGGCGGGAAATGCTGCACGGCGAGCAAGTGATTATTACCCGTCCTCGCCAGATCTATGTGGGCGAGCCGTTACGGCACTATCAGGATATTGAACAACGGCCTTGATACGGTATAACAATCAAATCGATTAAGCGGGAAATAGTTGTCAATATTCTCTTATTCACCACGAAGGCACGAAGGACACGAAGAACATAAAACTTCGCGTTCTCGGCAATTGCTCCATGCATTGCTCTACCTCCTGCATCCATGCAGTCGTCGGCAATTGCTCCATGCATTGCCCTACCTCCTGTATCCTTGCAGTCGTTCGTGCCTTCGTGGTGAAGCTTTTTCGTTTTTAATGATGAAGGCACCGCTTAGCGGTGTGCCTGATTCCATTTTTAACCACTGAGCAGTAGGCATGAACGAATCAAACGGTGGTATTGGCACGCAGTTTTACGCCACTAAACTTGGCGTTTACGACGAAATGGTTGCCAAAGAACACAAAGTGCTGCCTTACTGGGAGCGCTTTATGGACGCCATTGCAACGCTGGGTAGCGGACAGCTGGAGTTGCGACGCCGCGAAGCCCAGCGCCTGTTACGGGAAAACGGCGTCACTTACAATGTTTACGGCGATGCGCAAAAGCTCACCCGGCCCTGGCGGCTCGATCCTGTTCCGCTGCTGATCAGCAGCGAGGACTGGTCGCTTATCGAAACGGGCCTGAAACAACGCGCCGAACTGCTCAACCTGATTTTAAAAGACATCTACGGCACACAGCAGTTGCTGAAAAAAGGCCTGCTGCCCAGCGAGCTGGTGTTGGCGCACGACGGTTTTTTGCATCCTTGCGTGGGCGCCCTGCCCCAACTGCAACGCGAGCTGATTGTGTATTCGGCCAACCTTGCCCGCGGCCATAACGGCCGCATGCTGGTATTGGATGATCGCAGCCAGGCGCCTTCCGGCGCCGGTTATGCGTTGGAAAACCGCACCGTGATGACGCGGGTGCTCCCGGATATTTTCCGGGAAACCCAAGTGCATCGGCTGTCCGGCTTTTTTAAGGCCCTGCGCAAGGGGCTGGCCGATATTGCCCCGCATAATAAAGAAGACCCCAGGATTGTGATACTGACGCCGGGCTCGCTTAACGAAACCTATTTTGAGCACGCCTATTTATCGTCTTATCTCGGTTTTTCCCTGGTGCAAGGCGACGACCTGACGGTGCGCGACGGCCGGGTCTGGCTTAAGTCGCTGGACGGTCTGCAACCGGTCGACGTTATCTTGCGGCGCGTTGACGATTCGTTCTGCGATCCGCTGGAATTACGCAGCGCGTCCCGACTGGGCGTCGCCGGACTGCTTGAAGCGGTACGCCGCAACAATGTGGCGATTGCCAATCCCTTGGGCAGCAGCGTCCTGGAAAATCCGGGGCTATTGGCCTTCTTGCCCCGGCTCTCGCGCTATTTTTTAAACCAGGAATTGATCCTGCCTTCGGTTGCCACGTGGTGGTGCGGCCAGCGCCGCGAACGCGATTTTGTGCTGCAAAATCTTGATCGACTGATCATTAAACCGATCAATCGCAGTTCCGGGAATTACGTCCTGTTCGGCGGTCAGTTAAGCGCCAAGGAAAAAGATCTTTTACGTGCCGCCATTATCGCCAAGCCGCATTGTTATGTCGGCCAGGAGCATGTCAGTTTCTCTACCGTGCCCTCGTTTATCGACCACCATATCGAGCCGCGGTTTGCGGTAATGCGAAGCTTTGCGGTTGCCAGCGGCGGCGACTATCAAGTGATGCCAGGTGGCCTGACCCGGATTGCCCGCCAGCAAGACGATTTTATTGTGTCGAATCAGGCCGGCGGCATCAGTAAAGACACTTGGGTGTTGGCCGATGAACCGGACAAACAGGTCAGTTTGTGGTTTCAGCCCGGCCGGGACGTGGTCTTGTCCGCGACCACCGAACCCTTAACCAGTCGCGCAGCCAATAACCTGTTTTGGGTCGGCCGCTATCTGGAGCGGATCAAGGCGGCGACCCGCTTGATGCGCACGATATTGCTGAAGCTGGCGGAAACCCTGGAACTTAACGATCCGCTCGACAGCCAGTGCCTCACTGTCTTATTGAGCGCCCTGACTCAGGTCACCGGCACTTATCCGGGCTTTGTTACCAGCAATGCGTCGGTGCTAAAAGAGCCTCAGCATGAATTACTGGCGCTCGCTAAAAATGTCCAGCGCTCCGGCACGCTGGCGGCCAACATTCAAGCCTTTGCCCAAACTGCGTTCAGCATCCGCGATGTCTGGTCGCAAGATACCTGGCGTTGCGTCGATAATATTCAACGGCGCTGGCAACAACGGGTCGTGAACGGCGATTGCGACCCGGAGCAATTGCAAAAACACCTGGACGATTTAATTACCGGCTTTGTCGCATTTATCGGCTTAACCACGGAAAGCATGACTCGCGAAGCGGGGTGGTTGATGCTGGATAGCGGCCGTCGCCTGGAACATGCGCTGGCCTTGATCGCATTGCTGCGCGCCACGGTGGTGCAGCGGCATGAACCGGCATTGCAAAACCAGCTGCTCGAAGCGGTGTTGATCTCCACCGACAGTTTGAGCATTTACCGGCGACGCTACCGCTCATTTATCAAGTTGCCGATGGTGCTGGAATTATTGCTGATGGATGAAACGCATCCCCGTTCGCTGGCTTATCAATTGCATCAATTATCCGACCACCTCAGCGCCTTGCCGAGAGAACGCGGCAAGGGACAATTGAGCGAAGAAGAACGTTTAATACTCCGTGCCTACACCGACTTACGCTTGGTCAAAGTGTCCGATTTGGTTAACGCTGCCGACGATGACGGCGTTTACAGTGAACTGGAAAGCGTTTTGTCGGCGATGACCGAGCTGTTATGGCAACTTTACGAAGTGCTTGCGCAAGCCTATTTCAGCCATTCTCAAGTGCCGCAATTGATGACGCCGACGCAACCGGAGGATGACCTGTGAAATACCGCATTACCCACCGTACGCTCTACCAATACAGCCAGCTGGTCGGCCTGTGCCAGAATGAAGCGCGATTGCAGCCCCGCGATTTCTGGCGTCAACAATGTCAAACCAGCCGCTTTGACATTAGCCCCGAACCGGGCGACTTTCATGAGCGCCAAGATTTTTTCGGCAACCGTGTTGCTTATTTCGCTATCCAGCAAGCGCATCAACGCTTGGTGGTTACCGCAATCAGTGAAGTCACGGTATTTCCCAGGCAAAACCGTGACGATTTGGCTAACTTAATAACCTGGGAGCAGGTGCGCGAACAGTTGCAAGGCAGCCCTACACAAACGCAATCCCAGTCTCAAGGCCACTATCAGCAGCAAACCAACTTTGATGAACTACTGGATGCCAAGCTGTTTGTGCTGGACTCGCCGATGGTCGTCGCCGGCATCGAACTGGCTAATTATGCCCAAAACTCGTTTTCGCCCAATCGGCCATTGGTACAGGTTGTGACCGATTTAATGCAGCGCATCCATAGCGATTTCACCTACGACCCGAGCAGCACCACAATTGCCACGCCGTTATCCGACGTACTTCAATTTCGCCGCGGCGTGTGCCAGGATTTTGCCCACTTGGCGATCGGTTGCTTGCGTTCCTTCGGCATTGCCGCGCGTTACGTCAGCGGCTATGTGGAAACGCTGCCGGAACCGGGCAAGCCGCGTTTAGTCGGAGCCGATGCGTCGCATGCCTGGTTTGCCGTGTATGTGCCGGGTAGCGGTTGGCTGGAGTTCGACCCGACTAATAATGCCGTGCCGTTCGACCAGCATATCACCTTGGCTTGGGGCCGGGACTACACGGATGTCACGCCGCTAAAGGGCATTGCCTTCGGCGGCGGACAGCATACTTTGTCGGTATCGGTGGATGTGCTTAGGTTGGAATAACATAAATGCAGCAGCCCTTCTCATCTGACGTTTTCCAGGTCTTAAGTCCGTAGCGTATAAAGGGGAGCCTATTAAACGGGGGTTGCCATTCTCGGGTGCTTTGCAAAAGGCTGATGTTACGCACGGATGGCATTTTTCCCGGTTGCCTTTTCTTTGGTTACTTTCTTTTCAATGGCATCGAAAGGAGGTCTCTGTGCCATTAAGTTAAGAGAAAAGCATGGGTCGATGTGCGGCGCTTATCCACCCTACAACGGCACAATCAGTTTTAACGCTTAACTCAATGGCAGTGACGGGATCAGGGCGGCTTGCATTTCTTTGGTTAACGTTTTCATTTTTCGACCTCAAGGAGGGTTAGGGTTTCAACTGCGTTGCGACTGTTCCAGCATTGCCAAGCAATGAAGCTTTATTGACTCGCAAATAGTGTCTAAAGGCAGGTGGCTTAGGTTTTTAGTGGCGAACGGGCTTTGCAGTTCTATGCCGATTCTGTCCAGTGACAGCAATGGATAAGCCACTAAAAAGAAAATAAATACCGCGCTGAAGCCCAAAGTTTCTATTAATGAAAACGGCAGTAATAATAAGAAAATCAAAATGAACCGTCTGGCTTTGATTGCATACACCAACGGCATCGGCGTTTTCAGGATTCTTTCGCAAGCGCCGATGTGATCGATCAGCAAATTCCGCTGGCTTTCCATGCCGATAAAAATAAAGCCATCGATATGAAGGTTAAGTCGCGCCTGTTGCAATAATTCCGCTATTTTTCCTGCAACAAACAGCGGCATATGAACGGCGGACATCAGCGCATCAAGCTCCTGTTCGTTCAGTACATCGTTTAACTCATCGAAGTTCTTGCCATTGCGCAAGGATTCTTTAGCTGCAAAAGAAAATGCAATCGTCCATTTCACCATGTCTTTAGGCCACAGAGGTTGAGGGCCGGCATTCAAACTATCGCCGTAACTTAAAGCCTCGATGGCAATATTTCTGCTCTGATTAACAATGCCGCCCCATGATTTTCGAGCCTCCCACCAGCGTTCGTGGCCTGCATTGGTTCGAAACACCAGAACCAATCCGAGTACCACGCCGGTATATTCAAACGGAGTCACTGCAAGATGCGGCAAGGGCCGCCAGTATTGATCCAATGCAACGATTAACGCGCAGTAACAAGTCAGTAGCAGCAGGCTGAAAAAGATACGCGGGGTAACCGAACCACGCCACATGAGGGCGCCGCGCAAAAAACCGGGGGATTCGTCTTTGTTGCTATGCATCTGTAAAGAGTCTTTCATGCCATACCCGCTACTGGAAAGATAAAGTCGAAATAAATACAAAAAAATAGTAAAACCATCTAAAAAAGACAGTAACACTATCTTTACATATTGCAATACTTTCATGTATCATTTTTTTAACGAAATCAACCTCCCTCGTTAAAGCGGGTAGGCCAAATACATTAACTGCATAAATAAGGCATGAAAATAAAATTAACTAAACCGCTTGTGCCGACTATTTGCGGCAGGAGTTCAAGCTTTACTTGCTCTTGCAGGCGAAGCCTGCACTCCGGCTATTGGCAATTTGCTTAAGCTATTTTGTACGCATTCCTAAAAAAGTCATATCGAAAAGCTATGGAAATACAGTTGCAAATTAAAATGAATGAAAAGTTATTTCTCAGGGATCCGGAGCAATCCGAGCTGGGCAAAAAAATCATTCTGCACAGCATTCAATTAATTCACCTTAACGGGTTTGAAGCGTTCACGTTTAAAAAACTGGCGGAAGCGATCGGCACAACAGAGGCGGGTATTTACCGGTATTTTGAAAACAAGCACAGGCTGCTGATCTATCTTACCGCCTGGTATTGGAGCTGGCTTGAATACCAGGTTACCTTTCAGACCAACAACATTAACGATCCGGTTGTTAAGCTAAAAAGGGTCATTAACTTGCTGGCAACCACCGTGGAGGACGACATCAGAACCCGTTATGTCGATGAAAGCCTCCTTCACCAAATCATTATTACCGAAGGCACCAAAGCCTATTTGAACAAACGGGTATCCGAAGACAACAAAGATCACTTGTTTAAACCCTACAAGGATCTTTGTGCAGTTATCGGCAATATGATTTTGGAATGCAACCCCCGCTACAAATACCCGAAATCATTAGCCTCCACCATTATTGAAATGGCGCATTTCCAGAATTTTTTCATGAACAATCTGCCGTCGCTGACAGACTTCGGCAAAAATAAAGATGAGGCGGAAATTGTAAGGTTTCTGGAAGATTTGGTGTTTTCCAGCTTGCAACCGGCAAGCCTTTGATAAGGAATAAACGCTTATGTTACGTAAAATTCTAATCGCCAATCGCGGCGAGATTGCAGTGCGGATCATTCGCGCCTGCGCCGAAATGGGCATACGCTCGGTCGCCATTTATTCGGATGCGGATCGTTTTGCGCTGCATGTGAAAAAAGCCGATGAGTCTTATTGCATCGGCAGCGAGCCTTTAGCCGGTTATCTCAATATTTATGCGCTAGTCGATTTGGCTGCTGCAACCGGTTGCGATGCGATTCATCCGGGTTACGGCTTTCTGTCCGAGAACGCGCAGTTTGCCAGGGCCTGCAAAGAACGCGGCATTATTTTTATCGGCCCCGATGCGGATGTGATCCATCGTATGGGCGATAAGACCGAAGCCCGAAAAGCGATGATTGCGGCGGGCATTCCGGTCACGCCGGGCTCGGACGGCAATCTGGACAGTGTTGAACAAGCGCTTGTTGTGGCTGAAACCATCGGTTACCCGGTCATGCTTAAAGCGACATCGGGCGGCGGCGGGCGGGGCATACGCCGCTGCGACACTGCCGAGGAATTGCAGCGCAATTACCAGCGGGTTATTTCCGAGGCGACCAAGGCCTTCGGCAGCGCCGATGTGTTTTTGGAAAAATGCGTCATCAATCCCAAGCATATTGAAGTCCAGGTGCTGGCCGACCATCACGGCAATACCATCCATCTTTACGAGCGCGACTGCTCCATCCAGCGGCGCAACCAGAAGCTGATCGAAATAGCCCCGTCCCCGCAGCTGGACGAGGCGCAACGCCAATACATAGGCGGTCTTGCGGTGCTTGCCGCCAAAGCCGTCGGCTATACTAATGCCGGAACCGTGGAGTTTTTGCTCGACGACAAGGATCGTTTTTATTTTATGGAAATGAATACGCGGGTTCAGGTCGAGCATACCATTACCGAAACGGTCACCGGCGTGGATATAGTCGAAGAGCAGATACGGGTGGCGGCCGGATTAGCCTTGCGTTTTAAGCAGCACGAAATCGTCCGGCGCGGTTATGCGATCCAGTTTCGGATCAATGCCGAAGACCCTAAAAACGACTTCTTGCCCAGTTTCGGTCGGATTTCCCGTTACTATGCGCCCGGCGGCCCCGGCGTACGCACCGACACCGCGATTTATACCGGTTACGAAATTCCGCCTTTTTACGATTCCATGCTGGCCAAGGTGATCGTCAGCGCGATGACCTGGGAGGACGCTATCAAGCGCGGCGAGCGGGCGCTAAAAGATATGGGCTTGTTCGGCATTAAAACCACCATCCCCTATTACCTGGAAATTCTGCGCCATCCCGAATTTCGGGCCGCCGACTTTAATACCGGCTTTGTCGATAAATACCCGGAGCTGGTCAATTACTCCAATAAACCCCGGCCCGAAGTGCTGGCCAGCGTTATTGCCGCTGTAATGGCTGCCCATACCGGCTTGTAAAACAAGGAAAAACAGATGCAAAAAGTTCATATTACCGACGTTATCCTTCGCGACGCCCATCAATCTTTAATCGCGACCCGCTTGCGCACCGAAGACATGCTGCCTGCCTGCGCGATGCTCGACGAGATCGGCTATTGGTCCTTGGAATGCTGGGGCGGCGCGACCTTCGACGCCTGCTTGCGCTTCCTTAAAGAAGATCCTTGGGAGCGCTTAACAAAACTGAAGGCGGCCCTGCCTCTTACCCCGCTGCAAATGCTGGTGCGCGGGCAAAACCTGCTCGGCTACCGCCATTATTCGGACGACGTGGTGCGGGCGTTTATTGCCAAGGCCGCCGAAAACGGCATGGATGTATTCAGGATATTCGATGCGCTTAACGACATCCGCAACCTCAAAACTGCGGTAGAAGCCGCCAAAGCCGCAGGTAAACACGCGCAAGGCACGATTTGCTACACCACCAGCCCGGTGCATGACGTGGCCGGTTTTGTCGCATTGGGCAAAGGCTTGGCTGAGCTGGGCTGCGATTCGATTGCGATTAAAGACATGGCCGGGTTGCTGACGCCCTATGCGGCAGGCGAACTGATCAAAGCGCTTAAAGACGAGATAGACCTGCCGCTGCATTTGCATTGCCATGCCACGTCCGGGTTGGCTGAAATGTGCCAGCTCAAAGCCATCGAAGCGGGCTGTCGGCATATCGATACGGCCATATCATCCTGGTCGGGCGGCACCAGCCATCCGCCGACCGAGAGTCTGGTCGCGGCATTGCGCGGCACGGATTACGACACCGGCCTGGATTTGGATAAGCTGCAAAACGTAAACCTCTATTTTGCCGAGATCAGGAAAAAATATCATCGTTACGAGAGCGAGTTCACCGGCATCGACACCCAGGTGCATGTATTTCAAGTGCCCGGCGGCATGATTTCCAACTTGGCCAATCAGCTGAAAGAACGCAATGCTTTGGATCGCATCGGCGAGGTGTACAAGGAAATCCCGCTGGTACGTAAAGACCTGGGCTACCCACCTTTGGTTACGCCCACCTCGCAAATCGTCGGCACCCAAGCCGTTCTGAATGTGCTGACCGGCAAACGCTACGAGACCATTACCAATGAGGTGAAGCGTTACCTGCAAGGCGGCTACGGCAAGGCCCCGGCAGCCGTTGACCGCGATTTGCAAAATCGCGCCATCGGCAACGAAGACGTCATCGACTGCCGCCCTGCCGATTTGCTCAAGCCGGAGTTTAATAGTCTGCGTCAGGAAATCGGCGCACTGGCGCTTAATGATGAAGACGTGCTGAGTTATGCGATGTTTCCTGAAGTGGGTCGGCTGTTTTTAGAACAGCGCTCGAATAGCGCGTTAGTGCCTGAACCGCTGGAGATCGAGGCGAAAGCGATAGACAGTGTTAAAAAAGCGCCTACCGAGTTTAATGTGGCGCTGCATGGCGAGTCTTATCACGTCAAAGTCACCGGCGCCGGCCCGAAAAATCAGACTTTACGGCATTTCTATTTCATGGTGGACGGCGTCCCTGAAGAAATTGTCGTTGAAACCCTTGACGAAATAGTCCTGGACGGCGGCACTCAGGGCGCGGTTAAAAGCGCGATTTCCAGTAAGCGCGCCAAGCCTTCGGCAGAAGGCGATGTTGTGGTTAGCATGCCTTGCAATATTCTCGAGGTGTTGGTCAAAGTCGGTCAGCAAGTCGTTGCGGGACAAGCTGTTTTGATCACTGAAGCAATGAAAATGGAAACGGAAGTGACTGCGCCGATAGCAGGAACCGTTAAAGCGGTGCATGTGGTTAAAGGCGAACCGGCTAACCCCGATGAAGTGCTGATCGAAATAGTCCCCTGTTCATGAGTAAAAATATTATCAAGCCCGTTATTGCCGATGCTGACGCGATCAATCATGCCGCTGGCTTATTAAGACAAGGCCGTCTGGTTGCCTTCCCGACCGAGACGGTTTACGGCCTTGGCGCCGACGCGAGCAATTCCGATGCCGTCGCGGCTATATTTAAAGCCAAAGGACGACCGTCAGACCATCCGTTGATTGTGCATATCGCCGATATTGACAGTCTTGGCGATTGGGCAAGCATAGTGCCTGAAGCGGCGCTAAAGCTCGCACACCGATTCTGGCCCGGCCCGTTGGCGATGATCTTGAACAAAACACCTGAAGTACCGTTGGCGGTTACCGGCGGTCAGCAAACGGTCGGTTTGCGCATGCCCGATCATCCTGTCGCTCTGGCTTTGCTAAAAAGCTTTGGCGGCGGGATCGCTGCGCCATCGGCCAATCGCTTTTGCCGGATTAGTCCTACCCAAGCCCTGCATGTCAGCGAAGAGCTGGGCGATGCGGTTGATATGATTCTGGATGGCGGGCCCTGTCAGGTCGGCGTTGAATCAACCATTATCGATTTAAGCGGCAGCAAGCCGAGATTGCTCAGACCCGGACATATCACCGGTCAGCAAATTGAAGCCGTTTTACAGACCGAGCTGACGACTCCGCCGGATCCTAGCCGACTTTCGGCAAACACAGCGGCCCTGGAGATGCGCGCGCCGGGCATGATGGCGGTACATTATGCGCCGACAACGCCGGCTATCCGTTGCTCGGCGGATCAGTTACCGGGCAAGATCCGGCAATTGATCGCCGATGGCAAAAGAATTGGCCTCTTAAGCTATCAACTGGAAATAATGGAAATCAATCAAGTCCGTGTCTTACGTTTACCTGAACAAGCCGGTAACTATGCACAAAGTCTTTATGCGGCGCTACGGGAGTTGGATAGCTTGCAGCTTGATCTGATTCTGGTGGAACAACCGCCGCAAACAGAGTCATGGCAGGCTATCAATGATCGTTTAAGTAAAGCTGCCGTTTAATCGACTTAGTTTTTAATGGCCTTATGAATTAATAGCCGGACATGTTTTAAGCGACATGGACGTTGGCGTTGCTTTGTTGGATAATGGCTTAAAAGTATCTTTTTAACACAACAATCGAACGATTCTATGACTTATTGTATTGCAGCTTCTATAGATGAAGGCCTTATCCTGGTTTCCGACTCAAGGACCAACGCCGGTATTGATAACGTCAGTACCTACGGCAAAATGCATGCATTTAAAACCAACGATGACCGCAAGATTGTTTTACTGTGCGCCGGTAATCTTGCTACCACTCAAGCGGTTTTGGAGCAGCTGCATCGCGATAAAATCAAGAATGCCGGCGTCAATCTCAATAATGTCGAGTGCTTGTCCGAGGCGGCCGCTTACTTGGGCCATGTCAGTGTCGAAAAACAAAAACAACATATTAATTCCGAAGGGCAATCGGCATTTAATCCGTCGGCCAGTTTTATTTTAGCCGGTCAAATCGGCGACGAACCGCACGGCGCGTATATGATTTATGCGGAAGGCAACAGTATAACCAGCTCAGCCAATACGCCGTTTTTACAAATCGGCGAGAGTAAATACGGCAAGCCGATATTGGACCGTTTTCTGAAATTGGATACCTCAATCGACGAAGCGGCGCGCTGCTGCCTGGTGTCGATGGACTCGACCATTCGCAGTAATGCCAGTGTCGGGGCGCCGGTAGAAATGCTCATTTATCGCAAAAACAGCTTTACCTTTGACGAGTATTATTGCTTTGACGGCGATGATGATTATTTGCTGCAACTCAGACGCAGTTGGGAACACAAGCTTAAGGAAGCGATAAGCGCATTGCCCAGGCTCAATAAAGAAGCGGTTAAAGCCATGCGGATTGATTTGTAGATACGCAAGTCGGCTGTCTTGCCTAAACCGTTTTATCTCTCTTCGGAATGTGCATGAAATAACTTTTGCAAATAGCATCGCCGCTATCCCCAGACCTGGCAGGTTTTAAAACCTGCCAGGTCTGACTTGTAAAGTTATTTTATGCGCATTCCTTGGATATTTTCCTGGACGAAATAATTTGTCCGGACAATCCACGCCACAGGTCCCTCACAGCCCAAAATAGTTAATCGCGCCAATCAGCGGCGTGCGTGGGTTTAACGACAATTTCACCGAAATTTTATCGAGCAAGGGATGAAAACGGCCTTTAGCTTTAAACGCCTGGATAAAATTACCGTCTTGCAGCGCGGGTAATATTTTCGGGCCGATTCCACCGCCGATGAAGATCCCGCCGATGGCAAGCGACTTTAATGCCAAGTTGCCTGCTTCAGCGCCATAAAGTTCAACAAAAAGCCTGACCGCCTCCGCGCATAGCGGGTCTTCGCCGGCAACCCCCAGCGTGGAAATGACCGCATTCCTGTCTATATCGCTACGGTTGGCGGGAACATCGGCACAAGGCGGCGCAAACGCCTGCGCGCAAAGAAAATCATACAGATGACTGAAACCGATACCCGACAGAATTCGTTCGTAGCTGACATGATCGGGGTAACTTTGTCTAAGATAAGCCAATAATTGATCCTGCTGCGCATTTTGAGCGGCAAAATCGCTGTGACCGCCTTCGGTAGCCATCGGATGGTGTTGGTTGCCGTCCCAATAAAGGATGGCTTCGCCCAAACCGGTTCCGGCCGCGATGACGGCAATATTGCCCGCCTGGGTTTCCGCATTGGGATTGAGTTCTACCAAGTCGTGTTCGGGCAGATGCAACATGCCCAGCGCCATCGCTTCCAGGTCATTCAGGAGTTTTACGTTAACCGTGCCCAGCTTGATTTTCAGCGCCGCCGCATCCAGCAACCAAGGCAAATTGGTGGTTTGACACCGTTGATTGACGACCGGGCCTGCAACGCCGAAACACGCCGACGTGATGTTAACGCCCTCCGGTAAAAAAGCGCTCAAAATGTCGTCAAATTCAGGGAATAATTGACTTGAATAGGTTTGTTCCTGCACGCTTATCAATGAGCCGTCGGCATCTGCGGTCAAAATAGCTAATACCGTTTTCGTTCCGCCTATATCTCCGGCCAGTATCATAATGTTTCTCTCTCGTTATTGTTAAGCAGATGTATTAAAGCATCGAGGATGCCATTGGCGACTTTATGCGGCGGCAATCGATAAAAATCCTGCCATGCTAGCGATACGCACTGATCGTAATTTTCTTTGCTTTCAGGATGCGCTTGTAGCCAGCTGATTCTTACCGCATGGCCGATAATAATATCCGTTAATAACGTATCGTCAATATATAACGATACGTTTTCACGAAAGATAAACGCCATTGCTTTTAACGCTTCTACCGTTAATTGGCGATACACGGGGGCTTGAATTTTGTTAAGCAAATGATTGACGTGCAGCTTGAAACTTTGCTCGCCCGCCGTCGATTGCGACAAGGTGTTCTCGCTGTCCAGACGATTTTTACTGTTGAGTTTGTCGCCTATCGTTAAGCCCTTGCAATGGTGCAGGATGTCCCAGACGCTGGCGAAAAAAGCGTTATTTTCTCTACCGACACTGCCTTGCTGTTCGCGCCATTGGTACCAATCGACACTGTCTCCCCGGTCGATGGGATCCATGCTTTTCGAGAAGCGCGCATTGGTCAGCTCCCGGCAATCGCCTTCATAGTGCAGTGCTTCGGCCAAATCCAGTTGGTCTTCGGTATTGCTGTAGTCCTCCAGGGTTTCTTTTACTTTTCCGGATAATTGATAAGGCGACAAAGAAAGAATTTCGTTAAAAGCCTGGTCTAACGTGCCGCTGCCTGCTTCGCGCTTTTGCCTGACGATAATCAATTGCAGGATATGACCCACTCGCACCGTATGCATGTCGGTGAACAATGCCGGGTTAGACTTGATCAACATGCCCAAATAAATGATCAGTTCCTGAATAATGATATGCTCGCTGGCATCGCTATTATTATAGGTGCGGATAATTTGCAAAATTTCCGAGGAATCGGCGGGGCGCATCAAGGTTGCCCTGCCGCTGTAAGCGCGGCCTAAGGTCAAGGCATGCTGGCGAACCAGTATATCGGTGGCGGCCTGTTCCAGATTAATGTCGTATTTGCCCAGCAAGCCGGCGCAGCGCCTGACGATATACCAGGCATGTTGATCCCCGGCCCGCTGATAGATTTCTTCCAGTAAATCGCGCACAGACCCGGCTGCGCCATCCAGAGCCGATAAGCCGGTGTCGTAATCAAGGCCGTGCCGAAGGCTTAGTAAATTTAATACTTCAAGTTGTGCGTAAAGATTAGCGTTGGTTTTTAACTGTCCGATCAGCAGTTCATCGGCACTGATTTCCCATTCAGTTACCGTGTAAGTATCCAAAGGCGCTGACGGAGCGGTATCTATCGGCAAGACTTGAAAAAAAGGCCGCTCCGCTTCCTCCCAAGATGCTTTTGAAAATTGAAAATCATGCAAATAGTTAATTTTTTCATGACTTGAAGTTTCCGCGAAATCGAAAAGAGTTCCGAGTTGCAAGGGAACGCCCTGCGTAGAACCCTGTTGCAATTCTTTGATAAATCCAATCAGGACTTCGCGGTTATGGTTGCCCAACATATTATGTTTTATGGTCATAATAACCAAAGGGTTACCGGGCCTGTCCCAATGCGTATAGATATAGGCCAGTTCAAGCCGCAAGCGCTGAATCAGCATGCGGTTGTCCATCGCAAGATAGAAGCCTTTTTGATTAAGGCACTGCGGCAGGAAAAGCAGACGCTCGCCCGCCAGTATATACATCTTGGAGGTTGCCAGGGTCCGCAACTGCCTCAACGGCCGGCCCGTCAAGCCGATACGATCGTTTCTACCCACATGCGTGTAGGCGTCGGCAAGTTCATTGGCTTCCCTGATCTGAATGGGGGCTATGGCGGTGAGTGTTTGAGTGCGAATGCCGTAGTCCATTAAGCTGTTTTGTACGCTTTCATCCTGGGCAAGCAACTGAATTTGCAGGTTGCAATCCTGAACTTGTTTAACGACCTTGTGTCGGCCCAAGGGGTCGATGTCCTCGCAACGCAGCAATCCGTCCTGAATAAGGCTGCCCAGCATAAACAGGCTTTGCGCCCAAACCAAAGGGATATTTTCATTCGGGACGCGTTGTTGACTATGCGGCTCTGCTTTTTCCGCTTCGATTAACTCTTTGGGGACGATATAAAGTTCCGGCAATAATTGCCGGCCGTCTTGTTCGACCAGCAGACCTTCCAATTTAGCGCGATAGCGCAAGGCGGCTTCGTTATCGCCTGAGAATAGGTTATTAAGCAGTAAATAGGTAAAAAACAACGGCCACTCGCATTCAATATCCATGAATTGCTTTAACTCGTGCGGATCGTAATGGAGGCGATGACTATCCTCTATGGCGGTTTGGTGACCATCCAGCAAGAAGCGTTTGCAGCCGTATCGGCCTTCCAGTTTTTCGCAAATAATCGCTTCTGTTTTTGCCCGGATGCTTTGGTTATCAACGGCGAAAGCCGGAAATCCGGTGATGCTGAGCACCGCGGAATCCGCTTCTTTGGAAATGGATTCTCTGGGTAACAGCGACTCCAGGGTAATCCGCGTGCGGGCGATGTCGTCGCTGATCACATGAACGACAGACGCTTGTCCGCCTTCTTTGCCGAACAGATTAAAGCCGGACAGCGCTTCCAAGGCCGCTTTTGCCATGCCGATCGAGCTGGCGTTCAACTCGGCAATGCCATGATTGGTTTTGTGGCCGCGCTCCCAGATACCGTAATCGGGCGTACGGTAAGTCCGGCTGATATAGTGAACCAGATTTTGCACAAAATTGACTTCGTCTATGGTAAAGACGATGCGCAAGCCGGACGCGGTCATTTGCGCCAGCATCAGCAGAAACAAAGATGTAGCATCCAGTTGTAAATGTCCCCACTCATGATCGCCCACCACCACGGCGCCGGTTTTTGTGTCGTACTTGGCGTGCAAGGCGTCCAGCGGGTTTTGGGTATGTTTGAATTTCTCGACCTTGGGCGCTTGACGCATCATCGCCGTCAGCAGTCCGCGCATCAGCTTGACAACGCTTTGCTCCAGCAAATAAGCACGTCCGCTGTTTTTTTCAAGATCGCCGCCGTCAACGCGCCGGTAAGCGAGCGCCAATCCCCATGCCGCGAGAATGCTGTAAACATTATCCCTTACCCAAGCGTCGGTATAATTGCCATGCACATTGACCGCGGTACTGGCCGGTAATAAGCCGGTCACCCAATCCTGGCGGATCAGAATAATGTCCTGCACCTGTTGAAAATAAGTATCTAGTTTGTCGTGTTGAGTCGGCTTCATGTTCAATTAGTGCGTCATTTTAGAAAAAGACTGCCGGGATAACCGGTCAACCGTGTCCGGCGGCGGCTATAATCCCATAGATTCATCATAAGCAGCAATTAATGAGCCATAATCTCTGTCTATCAACGGGCGGCAGTCTTGTGCGCTTTGCGCTTACGCTTAGCCTTGCGGCTTGCTCTTTATCACGGCTTAGCGAATAATTATTTTAGCCGTCTATCTTGGCAATGATTTGCACCAATTTGAGATAAAAACCTGTTTCTTGCACTAAAAATGCCCACAAATATTACCGATCGATTGGCAACACTCCATTTCCCCAAATAGTCATCCTGTACTGTGCTGCACGTACCGGGTGTAGACTATGAATAAAAGGCTATTGGTTTGATTATTGCTTTCTGCTGACTGAATGGACCTGGAAAAATCATGTCGTCCACAAAAACCGAAACCAGGCGCGTCCAAATACAACGGGCTGCTTTTCGTGGACTAACTGCGGTTTAGGACAGGCCTTGAACTTTAACTTACTGGAGAAACAATGAGCGCTATTCATTTTATCGGCGGCGAAAAAGGCGGCGTAGGCAAATCGGTGCTGGCCCGCGTACTGGCTCAATACATGATAGACAATGACATACCCTTTATCGGTTTCGATACGGACCGTTCGCATGGCGCCTTGCTGCGTTTTTATACCGACTATGCATCGCCTACCGTCATCGATAATTACCAAAGCCTGGATACCATTGTGGAGACGGCCTTAGCCAACCCTGGCAAGCACATCCTGGTTGATCTCGCTGCCCAAACCCATCATCCGCTGGCAAAATGGATCGATGAATCCGGCGTGCTGGAACTGGCGGATGAACTGGGCATTGCCCTGTACTACTGGAATGTGATGGATTCGGGCAAGGATTGCGTGGATTTGCTCGGCAAGCTGCTCGATCAATACGACTCGCGATTGAATTACATACTGGTACAGAACCAGCTTCGCGATGACAACTTTAGCCTGTTAGAGTCGTCAGGCCTTAAAGAGCGCGCTTTGGCGCTGAATGCCAAGCTGATGACATTGAAGCGGCTGCATGCGCCGGTAATGACCAAGATTGACGGCAACAGCTCCAGTTTTTGGGCGGCAAAAAACAAGGATAGCGAAAGCCTGAACGCCTTGGGTTTATTGGAGCGACAGCGCGTTAAAATATGGCTGGGACACGCTTATAGCCAGATTCAATCGGTGGGACTTTTATGCGACTAAGCATACCTCTGACAACAGCAATAAGCGGTTATTTTTTAGGCGTAGAATCAGTATGAAGCTGGGCGTTAGTTGCGACCTTAGTTTCCAAATCGACGCCCCAACCGTGTTAATTTTAATGCTACGTCCATTGAACGGCGCGCAGCAATGGATTACAAAATCCAGTTATATTGTTGAACCTGAGGTAGCGATAGCTGAGCACAAGGACGGCTATGGCAATTCCTGTCAACGCCTGGTCGCTCCGCTCGGAGAATTTATTATTCGCACCTCTGCCGAGGTCATTACCGCTGAGCATATTGATAGCGCGCCCGGCGCGCATTTTATTGAAATCCAGAACCTGCCTTACCGAATCCTGCCTTATCTGTTGCCGAGCCGCTATTGCGAATCGGACTGGTTTGGCGATCTTGCCAGAGAGGTCGTGAGCGATGCGCTGCCGGGTTACGATCAGGTCGACAAAATCACCGCTTGGGTTCGTCACTCCGTCCGCTACATCCCCGGCTCCAGCGACTCGCCTCTGTCGGCGATAGAGGTTCATAACCGCGGCTATGGCGTTTGCAGGGATCTTGCGCAGCTGGCCATTGCCTTATGCCGTAGTATCAGCATACCTGCCAGGCTGGTGGTGGGGTACTTGTATCAGCTTGATCCGATGGACTTGCATGCCTGGTTTGAGGCCTATGTCGGCGGCCGATGGTATGCTTTCGATCCCAGCCAAGGCGATTTACGCGGCGGCAGGGTCATAATTGCGCTTGGGCGCGATGCCGCCGATGTTTCGATATTTCATCAATTCGGCGTCGGTTGTATATTGAACAGCATGGATGTTCAGGTCAATTTGCTGAACGAGTCCCTGTATCGGCAATAGTGGCACAAGTGCAATTAGCGGGTATCCAGATGAGGCTTGCCGGTCATCAACACTCGATGACCGCCTCACTAACCCAGACTTAACGAACGTCCCGCTATGAACTTAGCCATGCCGTGAGATATGCCGATTATAATTTTGCTGGAAAAATAGATTGTTGGTCAGCAAAACAAAAAGCTGAAAAACAGCGGCCCCCGCTATCGCGAAAAATGAGGCTACTAAAACCATCGCTTTGATAATTTTCATTGTGAGTTACCCTATATTTGTTTGATCCGAGCGCAAATAATCCTCCCGTTAACTCAGCAAAACAAGTGATTTAATCATTCTTCAAGCAACGGCAAGCCAAGTATTTCGCCGCCTCGACCGGTATTTCGCCGAACCGTTGTTAGTCCGCAACAGTCTCTTCAGCATCATCCTTAGTCGCCAACAAGGTGCTAAATATTGGCAGCGCATACCGTTAAGCAAAGCGATGAATATTGACCGCTTTGTCTGCTTTTTGTGTAAAAGCAACAAAAAATCCGTCGCGATTCGGCAAGAAATTATTGTTTAAATATCGATAAAATGCCGAGAATAACCGCAACAACTGCCGAGCCTGTTAATTCCGTCGGGCAAACTCATTTCAGCCTCAAACCCGGCCGAGAAAAATATCTACTCTATTGTTTTTTAATCCGAATAATATTAACTATGCACTGAACATCCTATAAACACGGACTCCCCTTACCTGTTTATTCTGCGTGTAATTTAATAAAAACAGCCTCCAAAAATGATAAATTCCAGAAAACTGCTAGCGCATAGCCGCCCTAACGTTTACCGAAAATTGCCGCGTTAATATCGAGTGCCTTATTGCACGTCCAGCCAAGAGTCCCTTCATGCATCGGCACGAACCGGCTCATCCTGTAAAAACATTGGATCCACAAAAAGCACAAAAATATTCAAGTTGCAGAACGTTACCCGAACGGCGAACAACCGCGCAATACAACCTACTGACGTCTTTCGTGCTTTCGCGGACAAACGGCGGTTTTTAAGTTCATCAGTGACTCAAACCGAACCGCGAATTTTATTCCAATCGTCATTTTGCCGACTTGTAACATAACTTTCATCTGCGTTTGATAACATTCAAAGAACGCGGATTTTTCCTGTACAGCGAATGTTGCACCCTAACCCCTCCGCCTTTCGGGCTGAATGACCGATGATCATAACCCTGCTTTCTTTGGCAAGCCGCGAAGACTCGACAAATATCGGCTAAACGGTCATCGACATAAGCCCTCTTGCTTGCAATACACTATCAAAAGTTTGATTATGAATATCACCACCTATCGAACCATCTGGATTTCCGATTTGCATCTGGGTTCCACCCAATGCCGAGCCGATCTTTTACTCGACTTTCTAAAATACAATGAGAGCGAAAAACTTTACCTGGTCGGCGACATTATCGATTTTTGGGCGCTTTCCAAGAAAATGTATTGGCCCAGAGATCATAATACGGTGATTCAGAAAGTCCTGCGCAAGGCCAGGCACGGCACTCAGGTCATCTATATACCCGGCAACCACGACGAAAACGTCAGGCATTACGACAACTACATTTTTGGCGACATCGTCGTTAAAAACTCAGATGTGCATGTCACCTCCGCCGGGAAGCAGTTTCTGGTTGTCCACGGCGACGAATACGACACCATTGCCACATGCCACAAGTGGCTTGCCAAGATAGGCAGCGATGGATATGATTTTTTAATTGAGATTAATCGCTTGCTGCGCATAATCAAGCGCTGGTTTGGCGTGCAATCAAACTTCTCGCTTGCCGCCTTTGTCAAATTCAAAGTCAAGAATGTGGTCCAGTTTATTTCCGATTATGAAGAGAGCATCGTCGGTACCCTTAAAGACCGGGATCTTGACGGCGTTATCTGCGGGCATATACACCACGCTGAAATTAAAGAGATAGACGGATTTTTATACATCAACACCGGCGATTTCGTGGAAAGTTGCACAGCCATAGTGGAACACGTCAATGGCACATTGGAACTCGTAAGATGGCATAAGATTGAATCGACTATCGCCCATAATGAGGCTCTGGAAGTCACCGTTGAATAGCTGGCAAATTGTCGATCATCGGCAAGAAGCTGAATGTTAGCTGCGAAACAGGCCGATAGGCAGACCTTCCGGATTTTTAAAGTCAGGAAGGTCTAATGTGTAACGTTTCGAACGGATCAACGCACCCCGTCCGGCTTGGTTCGCTCCCGTTCCCACGCTCTGCGCTCATCGTTATGCACAAGCGTCTGCGGACTGTCGTTAAGCAGGAAACATGTCGATAAGCAGACCTTCCAGGTTTTAAAAACCTGGAAGGTCTGACTGGCAGCGTCCTTAGCAGACGGAACGGGGGTTTGCAATCCTGCCTCGCTCGATGACGCATTGGATGTTTTCGTTAAACTGAAAGGCGTTAAACGATTAAACCATCGCTTGCCCCGATTTAAGCCTGTAGCTGGTAAACTAACAACTTTTATTAACCATTTTAAGTGCAACGATTCCGGTTTTCGCCGAGTCGCACGGGGGCAAATAATTCTATGAATCGCGGTTTTACCACCATTCTTGCAGCACAATTCTTTTCATCACTGGGAGATAACGCACTCCTGTTCGCCGCTATTGCGCTGCTCAAAAGCCAGGATGCGCCCTCCTGGCAAATTCCTGTCCTACAGCAATTTTTCGTGTTCGCCTTTATCGTGCTCGCCCCCTTTGTCGGCGCATTTGCCGACGCGCTGCCGAAAGGACAGATCATGTTCATTAGTAACGGCATCAAGATAGTCGGTTGCGCAGCAATGCTTCTGGGTTTGCATCCGCTGCTCGCCTATGGTTTTGTCGGCGTGGGCGCGGCTTTGTACTCGCCGGCTAAATACGGCATTCTGACCGAATGTCTTCCAAGCGATAAATTGGTATGGGCTAACGGCTGGATGGAAGGCCTGACCGTTGCATCCATCATTTTGGGTGCCATCTTCGGCGGCTTATTGATCGGTCATCGCGTTGAGGATCAGCTTGTTCACCAACTGGGAGGGCTTGAGTTCAATGGCGGCATTGACACCGCTCCCGAGTTCGCGATTTTTGTTATTTTCGGTGTTTATATCGTCGCGGCAATACTCAATTGTTATATTCCCAAACTATCCATTGAACACACCCTGTCAAAGCGAAACCCCATATTCCTGTTGACGGATTTCTGGCGAGCCTTCCTGCTGCTATGGAAAGATCCGTTAGGACAAGTCTCTCTCGCGGTAACCTCGCTGTTTTGGGGAGCGGGCACCAGCTTGCGTTTGATTATTCTGGCCTGGGCGGCGGTCGCCTTAAAACTGGATCTGGAACAAGCCACTCAATTGACTGCTTTGGTCGCGGTGGGTCTCGCCATCGGCTCGGTGGTGGCGGCCAAGGCTGTGCCGTTGGAACATGCGGTGAAAGTATTGCCCTTGGGAATAGCCATGGGCGTCATCGTATTAGCCATGGCCTTAGTGACCGATTGGCGACCGGCTGCGCTGTTGCTGATCTTGATTGGCGCGCTGGCGGGCAGTTTCTTGATCCCCATGAATGCGTTGCTACAGCATCGGGGCCATCAACTCATGGGTTCTGGGCATTCCATCGCCGTGCAAAACTTCAACGAAAATATCAGCATTTTATTGATGCTGGGCGCTTATGCGTTGATGATTGACGCCGGATTGTCGGTGTATACCATCGTGATCGTATTTGGACTGTTTTTGTCGACGGCGATGGCCTGGCTGTTCAAAAAACACGGCCATGATCAGGATTAATGTCAGCGGTTAAGACACCGACGAACGGATGGGCGGCGCGCTTTGATTTCTAAGGCGCGACCGACGGCGGATATAGCTCGGCGGGCGCAATATCTTTCCTGACAATAATTTGGCAATCTTCGGTCTATCTTTTTCGCGGCTGTAATCGACAGTCCGAGACATCAGATGCTACAGTAGTTCCGATTTAAAGTTGAGTCGGTGTAGACGAGTGCAGCAAAACAGGACTAACAGAACAGATTGGATGAGTGACTTGAGCGTAGCACGCGCGTTGACGTGGCGTTATGCGATCGCGTTATCGTTAGTGGCCTTACTCTCAACGGCGGCATGGCTGAGCTTGCATCTGGTTATATCGGAGCAGAACAGCACGGCGGTCGTGGTCAACATAAGCGGTCGGCAGCGTATGCTCAGTCAGCGTACGGCATTGTTCGCGAATCTGTTGGTCAATACCCCCAAGGCTGAGCGTGCGGCGATTCGCAACACGTTAAGGGATGCAATCCAACTCATGGAGAGTTCGCATCATGGTTTGATCAACGGCGACATGGTGATGGGGCTGCCTAGAACCATGTCCCCCCCTGTCCATGCCATGTATTTCGATGGACTCAATGCCTTGGATAGACAAGTAGAAGACTACATCAAGACTGTCCATGACTTGCTGCTGCTGGACGATGACGCGTTAACGGCCACTAACCCATCGTTGCAATACATTACCCAAAACGCACCGAACACATTAGTCGCCGCTCTCGATCGGATGGTGCGCCAGTACCAGTTGGAAGGAGAAGCATCGGTAAGACGTCTGCAAAAAGCGGAGACGATATTTTGGGGCGTCACCCTGCTGTTGCTGATTCTGGAAGCGGCGCTGATATTCCACCCCTTCGTCAAGCACGTCAAAACCATCATCGGTAAATTGCAACAGGTCACGGAAGAACTGGAATTGCATCAAGATCAACTTGAAGCAACCGTTGCACAGCGCACCCTGGAGCTGGAAAACAGGAGCAAGGCACTGACGGATAGCGAGGAAAAATTCCGCCTTATCAGTACCGCCGCCAAAGATGCCATCGTCATAATCGGCACCGAGGAGCAAGTGATTTATTGGAACCCTGCCGCTGAAGAAATATTCGGTTACGAGGCGAACGAGGCCATCAGTAAAAACCTGCACAACTTACTCATTCCGGCGCGCTATCAAGATTCCGCGCATGAGGGTTTTGAGCGCTTCCAACGTTATGGCGTAGGCAATGTCATCGGCAAAACCTTCGAGATTACTGCGCGGCACAAGAGCAATGAAGAGTTCCCGGTCGAGTTGTCCATTTCCGCATTCAGATTCAAAAACGACTGGCATGCCTTAGGCATCATTCGCGACATCACCGAGCGCAAACAGATGGAAGACCAAGTGCGTCATCTGGCGTTCTACGATACGCTGACGAACTTGCCCAACCGTCGCTTACTCAATGACCGCTTGAGCCAAGCCATGGTCAGCAGCAAACGCAACGGTCATTATGCAGCCGTAATGATGCTCGATCTCGATAACTTCAAACCGCTCAATGATGTTCACGGTCATCCGGTGGGTGACTTGCTGTTGGTTGAGGTGGCCAATCGGTTAAAGGCTTGCGTGCGTGAAGTCGATACCGTCGCGCGCTTCGGCGGCGATGAATTTGTCGTGCTGCTGAACGAACTGAATACCGACGAATCACAAGCAACAGCACAGGCAAGCATCGTCGCTGAAAAAATCCGCAACACATTGTCCGATCCCTATCAATTGGTCATCAAAAAAACACTGGAACATGCCGACACCGCCGTTGAGCATCAATGTTCCGCAAGCATCGGAGTGGTGGTATTCAGCAACCGCGAAAACCGCCAAGACGACATTCTCAAATGGGCTGACGATGCGATGTATCAAGCAAAAGACGCCGGGCGTAATTTAATTCGCTTCTATGCTTTAAAAGCTTGAGGGCCGTGCCATACGGTTTGCCCTGGGCGCGTCGAAGGGCGCATTAATAGCGCGCATCATTCATCCCCGCTTCAGTTTCTGTTCAGCTAAGCAAGCGCATTTTAGGCTGCAATTACAGAAATCATGGCTTCTTATGACAAGAAGCCGCTCTGTATTACAGCTCATTTTGTATCAATCAGCGGAACAGGAAGGTAAAAGATGATTAAGCAAAATTTCGACACCCATCGCGATATTGTCGCGCCCATGAACCAAGCTTTCGATAACGGCAACTTTTATGGATTGGAATACATCCTTGACGAGTTGGTTAATGAACAGCCGATCGTTGCAAATCCAAATGCGCTGGATTGGTTTGGCGCTACCGATTATTTTGCTTAACGATCCGGCGTTGCGCATTGCCCGGAAATATCTTGTTCCCGGCCCCGCCTTGGCTTCTTTAAGGCGCGCATCAACAATGCCTGCTTGTGCAGCTACTTGCCATGCTTTTATCCGTAACCCAATGTAACACCGTTTTCATAAGATAATGCTATCTTGAGCATCTGGAATTTCTCAGGATAAGGCATTCATGTATAAGACCATCATAGCCGATCAGGCCTACGATTTTAAAACCCTGCGCAACCTGATGGCAAAAGCCGCGCCGGCACGGTCGGGTGATTATCTGGCCGGAGTGGGCGCGGCCAATAATCTTGAGCGCGTCGCCGCGCAATGGGTGCTTGCCGATGTGCCGCTAAAACGCTTTCTTAATGAAGCGCTGGTGCCTTATGAGCAGGATGAAATCACCCGCTTGATTATCGACGAGCATGATAACGCGGCTTTTGCGGCCATCAGTCACCTGACGGTCGGCGATTTTCGCAACTGGTTGCTGTCCGAACAGGCGACAACAGCCGCGCTGACCGCGATAGCCCCAGGCGTCACCCCGGAAATGGCGGCCGCCGTGTCCAAAATCATGCGTATCCAGGATTTGATTCTGGTCGCTAAAAAATGCCGTGTGATCACCCGCTTTCGGAACACGATTGGCCTCGAAAACCGCCTGTCCACGCGCTTGCAACCGAATCATCCTACCGATAATCCGGCCGGTGTCGCCGCCAGTCTGCTGGACGGCTTGCTGTACGGTTGCGGCGATGCCGTTATCGGCATTAACCCGGCTTCCGACAATCTTGAGGCGACCTCGCGCTTGCTGCACATGCTGCATGAGGTGATCGAACGCTATCAAATACCGACGCAAGCCTGTGTGCTGGCGCATGTAACGACGACCTTAAAGGCCATCGAACAGGGCGCGCCGGTTGATTTGGTGTTTCAGTCGATTGCCGGAACGCAAGAAGCCAACGACAGCTTCGGCATCAACCTGGAGTTATTAAACGAAGCCCGGCTGGCCGCGCTGGAACTGGGCCGGGGCACCTTGGGCGATAACTGCATGTATTTTGAAACCGGGCAAGGCAGCGCTCTGTCCGCCAATGCCCATCAAGGACTGGACCAGCAAACCTGCGAAGTCAGGGCTTATGCGGTCGCGCGCAAATTCAAACCGCTGCTGGTCAATACCGTGGTCGGTTTTATCGGCCCGGAATATCTTTACGACGGCAAGCAGATCATCCGCGCCGGTCTGGAAGATCATTTCTGCGGCAAACTGCTGGGCCTGCCGATGGGCTGCGATGTCTGCTACACCAACCACGCCGAAGCCGATCAGGATGATATGGATATGCTGCTCACCCAATTTGCCGTTGCCGGCGGCACGTTTATTATGGGCGTTCCCGGCGCTGACGATGTGATGCTCAATTATCAATCCACGTCTTTCCACGATGCGCTTTATCTGCGCCAAGTGCTGGGCTTGCGGCCCGCGCCGGAGTTTGAGCGATGGCTGCAACAACACGGCATTTTTAATGCCGAAAACCAATTGCAACAACGGCCCGATGTACCGGCATTATTTAAATCGTCTTTACAAAACCTGGGTGAGCAAGGCGATGAGTAACGAAAATGAATCGACAATTGCCCAAGATCCGTGGCACAGCCTGAAACAATTCACCCCGGCGCGTATCGCTTTAGGGCGGGCGGGAATGAGCCTGCCGACCCGAGCCTGTCTGGATTTTCAGCTGGCGCATGCGTTGGCCCGCGACGCGGTCAACATCCCGCTGTATTTTACAGGACTCGAACAGCGCTTGAATGTGCGGGGCTACCAAACGCTGACCGTGCAAACCCAGGCGGAAAATCAGTCTGTCTATTTGCAGCGCCCCGATCTCGGACGCTTGTTAAGCACATCGGCTACGGCCTGTTTGCAGCACAGCGCGCCCATTCCGGTTGATGCAGTTGTCGTTGTTGCCGACGGTTTATCATCTGCTGCCATTGAACATCACGCCGAACCGTTTTTAGGTTTATTGCTGCCCGAACTGCAACAAAAGGGCTACAGATTACCTCCGCTGTGTTTGGTAAAACACGGGCGCGTAGCGATTGGCGATGCTATTGCTGAACACTATGCAGCCAGTCTGTGTATCGTATTAATCGGTGAAAGACCGGGCTTAAGCTCGCCAGACAGCATGGGGATTTACTTTACCTATCAGGCCAGATCGGGCATAAGTACAGATGCCGACCGCAATTGCATTTCCAATATCCATAACAACGGACTGAGTTATCAGCAGGCGTTAAAGAAATTACTGTTTTTGCTTAATGAGGCCGAAAAGTTACAGTTTTCAGGTGTGAATTTAAAAGATGAAACCACCGACGCTGAGCCGAATGATCGCCTGAAACAGGCTAATTTTTTGCTGGATTAATTCCGCCGTTTTCGTATACGGCGATGTAGACGCTATCAAGGCGTCAACTGACTACAAGTAGAGCCTTAAAAACCACGCGAGAAAGCTTTATTACAGGGTGGATTTTGATACTCTTTACCGGCAAATATTTAAGGTTGCGGCAGCGAGCAGATTGAAACCATCCGAGATTGGACAGGATGATTAAGCAGCCTTGCTAATAACAGCCAAAGTTAGTCGACTTTAATTTATTACAGGCTTTGATTGAATTTTTGAATACAAACCGCGGCACGGGTAATTGTGCCGCGGCATGTAACTTATAACTTAGCTGATGACGCTTACATTTTCAGCTTGCGGGCCTTTTTGGCCTTGCGCTACGCTGAACTGTACTTTTTGGCCTTCATCCAGCGATTTGTAGCCGCCGGAGTTATTGATTTGTTGAAAATGTACGAAAACATCGGGACCTGATTGCTGCTCGATAAAGCCGAAGCCTTTATCGGAATTAAACCATTTAACGATGCCAGTAGTCATTGTAGACATAAAAAGTCCTATAAAATATTTGAATATAAAAAGCCTTAAAAAGGCGGGTCAAGCCGGTAAATTTGGAAGTTACAAAATGAGAAACAGGACGAGGAACTACAGAAGATACATCGAAATGGTAAGCAGAGGGTAAATCTTATTTTCAAGCTGGGTGTAGTATGATCTTTTCAACACTATGCTGTCAATGTATATTTTTCTATACGTGTAACATTGACCACGATTGCATTTATGAGTTGAATCTAAGATGTTTTCCTGCGTTTCCCATAAATTAATTCTGAAAAGATTTAGTGTTATCATTTAACTGCTTCTTTGAGAGCCTTTTCTCAAAGGAATTTTCTACTTTTTCAGGGCGCTAATTTCCTGAAAATCTATGGTTTTTATCTGCACTGGATTTACGTTCCAGCCCGCAACAAGGAATAATTAATGTCTCACATAGTAGTTTGTGCTCTGTACAAATTTGTCACCCTGGAAAATTATCAGGCTTTGCGTCAACCCCTGCATGATGCCATGGAAGCCAACCACGTCCGCGGCACCTTGTTGCTGGCCGGCGAAGGCATCAACGGCACGATAGCCGGATCACGCCAAGCCATCGACACGGTACTGGATTGGTTGCGCAGCGATCCGCGCCTGGCCGATATAGATCACAAGGAATCGCTGACCGACACACTCCCTTTCAACCGCGCCAAGGTTAAACTCAAAAAAGAGATAGTGACCATGGGCGTGGAAGGCATCGATCCCAAGCGCGTGGTGGGTACTTATGTCAGCCCTAAAGATTGGAACAAACTGATCTCAGATCCTGGCGTGATTTTGGTGGATACCCGCAACGACTACGAATTTAAAGTCGGCACCTTTAAAAACGCCATTAACCCGAATACCGCCAGCTTTCGCGAATTCCCGGACTACGTTAAAGAAAATCTCGATCCCGAAAAACACAAAAAAGTCGCGATGTTCTGCACCGGTGGTATTCGCTGCGAAAAATCCACGGCCTTCTTAAAAGAACAGGGTTTTGACGAGGTTTATCATCTCAAAGGCGGCATATTAAAATACCTGGAAGAAGTCCCAGCACAGGAAACGCTGTGGGAAGGCGAATGCTTTGTCTTCGACGAGCGTGTGACGGTTAATCTACAGCTTGAAAAAGGCAACTACGACCAATGCAACGCCTGCCGTCTGCCGATCACCGAAGCCGACAAAGCCAGCGAACACTATCAGCAAGGTGTCAGCTGCCCTCATTGTTACGATAAAATCACGGCTGAGCGGAAAACCCGTTTCATCGAACGCGAAAAGCAAATGGAATTAGCAAAAAAACGCGGCGAAGCGCATATCGGCGCAGATGCAGCCAAGATGCTTGTGCAAAAACGGGTCGCCAAGCTGCAACGGCGGCAGCGAACATTGGAAGAATAAAACCGCATTAGCAAAAATCACCTCAATGTGGTGTTTCAAACCTCACCTGACAGTTACTGACTTTTAGGCGTGTTGTCCAAATCAAGTTTGAACCATCCCCTGCCTTAACAGGATGCAGACTTTGTTAACGTAAGACTTCGTAGATTCCTTACTTGAAAGTTACAATTTTTTAGGCTGGACAAACGGTGGCGCATCGACCTATACAGAGATCGTTATGGCCGGTTGTGTTGGAGTGATCGTGTTAATGAAACTCGTCGAATCTCCTGCCACTAATATTAAGTGACACTGTCCGATCTATTATTATATTGCACCGTCTATTATTGAGTTGTAGAAAGGCTCAATCCAATCTACACTGCCGAATTCTCTATCTCATCGTGTCTTACATTGGCGCGTGCAGGCTTAATAAGATCATTTCCGAGATGTTATGACGGACGATTTCAGCACCAATACGCCCCCGGCTCTGATAAGCCTGACCAAGGGCTATATTTTCGGGCTTCAATTCTTGTTCGCCTTTGCGCCCAGCATCGCCATCGCTTATCAGTACGCATTTCCGCCTACCGATGCGCACTACATGAACTTTGGTTTACACCATCTGGCTATCGGTGTTTCAACCTTGATCAGCAGCTTTGTAACGTGGGTAACATGGCTGTGTTATCGCTCGTCCGGGGAAATATTTTTACGTTGGTTGGCGTTTGGTTTTCTTGGCTTCTCGATAATTTACGCTTGTCATGGCCTGTTTACCCAATGGTCGAATTGCAATTTGGGCCTGTTTTTGATTTACGGTCCGGTTTCCCGTTTAATATTAGCGCTTTGTCTTCTGCTAGGGCTGCTTAATTACCATCGTCCCGCAGCCTTACCTCAAGCAACCGCGCAACTGAAATCATGGCGGACGTTCGTTCTGCTGTTTATCGCTCTGGACCTGCTGATTGCGTTAGCATTCTCCCATTCCGGCAGCTTTTGCCTGACCGAGGTTGGCATGGAGAACAACAGTGAATTCGCAGGCAAACTTCGCCGCGGGTTGGAATGGGGCGTTGTAGCAACGACGCTGATCAATATTTTCTCCATGTTGGCGCGGCGAATTCGAGGGCCTTTGATGACGCTGTTTATGATTTCGTTAGTCGTTTTCGCTCAAGCATCTATCTCATTTCTGCTCGCCAAGCCGTGGAGTCATCAGTGGTGGCTAGCTCACGCCATCTTTGCCAGCGGTTTTTTGCTCCTGAGCTACGGCATCATGCAAGCTTTTCTTAGCAGTCGATCATTTGCCAGAGTCTATAGCGTGGAAGAACTCATGGCTCATCTGCGCGACGCCAATCTTGAACTCGCACGGTTAGCCAACACCGACCCGCTCACCAACATTGCCAACCGGCGCAGCTTGATGGACAGTCTTGCTATTACGATAGATCAGTATCACCGCTACGAGTGCCGCTTCAGTGTACTGATGCTTGATCTTGATCATTTCAAACTGATTAATGACACCTACGGCCATGCGGCGGGCGATTGGGTATTGCAAGAAACGGTATCACGCAGCTCTGCACAGTTGCGTTCGCTGGATGTGTTTGGCCGCATAGGCGGCGAAGAGTTCGCCGTACTATTACCGCATACCGGAGCCGAGGAGGCGGTTCGTATCGCCGAACGCTTGTGCGCCACTCTGGCTGAAACGCCAATAATCTTTGATGGACAAACAATCCCTGTCACCATGAGCATTGGCGTGGCTGAATACTCTTCTGATCATGGCAATGGAGAGAGCTTGCTACGCCAAGCGGATCTTTGCCTCTACGCAGCGAAACGGCGCGGACGTAATCGGGTTGAAAGCGATATACATACGTCGGACTTGCAGTCAGACACTCCAACAGCGTCGGCGACGCTCGCCTGACAGATCAACGCCCCCTGCCCTCGCCACCTATCACTTTGCTTAGCGCGTCATACTGGCAGAGTGTCAAAAAACGTTGAAAAGGCGCGCTTCGAAAACACGCTAAACATCCCGATACTTTTAGATGCCCATCGCCATGATGCAGGGCTAACCTATAAGACCAAAGGCTCTGAAGCCGCCAAAGCGTTTGGGCACAAATTGGTCAGCGGCGATTATAGGCGAAGTGCTTGATCAGCGGAAAATAGCCGTTGTTTGATTTACCCCGATGAGGACCAAAGCCTTGCAGCTCACAATCCCCCGCCATGCTGAAGCATTACAGTCTCGCACCCTACGAGACTGTGTTCCGGTTATTAAGCGTTGCTAAATAGATTTAACGCTTACCGTCAGAAGACATTCGTACAGGTTTCCCGCACGTCTTTAAGCTCCAGGGCAATTTCTCTGCGCATACGAAAATCCCGGCGCGTGTGCGCAATGCTGTAAGGAATATTAGGATTTCTTTCATACTTAACAGCGGTGCGAATGACGCCGATCCACTGTCTGTCGTTGTCTTCCATATCTTTAAATCGATTGCGAATGCGCTCCAATTCTTGATTACAGTAAGTAATAAAGCCGGCGGCATAAAACACGCTGTTTTTTAGGTAATCTTGCAACGCATCCAAATCGCCATGAATCTCGTTGACCACCGCTTCAAAATTAGCCGGCTCTAAGGTTTTTTCCGATCCTTCCGGGGATTTTTTAATCGGTGTCACTCCGGCGTCTATTTCTTGTTGCGCCTGTGCTTTAGCGCCGGGTTTTTCTTGCGCTCTACTGCGAATCGTGGGGGCGCCTGTTTCGCCGGGCTCAGCCCATTGGCCGTAACGCAAATAACAGGTCAGGCCGCCGTCGCGTTTGGCATTATCGCTTCCCTGATAAAAAGCTTCTAACGTTTTAATTTCAGCGGCCCGTTCGTTCAATAAGCGCTCTCTTGCTTGCAAAGGTTTAGCGATAAACGCCTCTACAGCCCCGCGACTAAATCGCAAAAAAAGCACTTGAAAGCCGTAACGTATACGCGCTTGTTCCAAAAATTCATCGGCGTCTGAATGTAGCAGGGTTTTGCGCACTTCTTCAGTCTCCCAAAGTAAACTTTGCGTTTTGCGGGCAATTTGCTCAATCAACGTTTGCAGCGCCAAAGCCAATTGATCGGTTAACTCAGTTTCAAATTTTTTCTGAATTTCCCGGAACAATTCCTCACGAATTTTATAATTGCCTTCCAGAGGATCAGGCATCGAAATAGTGCCTCCAGCCGTATAAATACGTTTTAGCTCATCGGGTTCGGCGGTCTTAAGACTTGCCAGCAGCGCTTCAATCTTTTGATCGTAAGCGGCGTGCAGGGCAATGAGTTCTTCATGCTCGGCCCCTGCGGCATCGGCTTCTTTACGGCCTTGAATGACTTCGGCATACCAGGCATCGAAGTCTTTTTTAATACGTTGCCACTCACGCCCCCACCATTGATTAAACTCTTTGCCGAGCAAATCGTCTTCATGCAGCTCGGTTTCGTCAAATACGCCATAGATGGGTTCCAGCTTGAATAAAATTTCATTGGCAATTTGGCGAATGGCATTAACCAAAGCATCGCAACGGCGCTCCAACACCCCTGCACGCTCATGATCGATGTAATAGTTAATGGATTCTTTTAATGTCGCCATGCCGTCATTAATACCCAATTTTTTCATCTTGGCTTTATCATCGGCGCTTTTGGTGCGTCTTAGCGTATCCTCGGAGGGTATGCCAAACTCGACTAAATGAGCACGAGCACAGACCGGAATCATTCGATGCTCAGGGACAGAAGGCCAATAACTACGATGCTTCTCATAAGTGTCTTTAAAATCGATTTGATCGTCCATCGCGTCGGCCTGCGTAAGCACCACGAAGACTTTATCCGAGACTTTGACGCTAGGGTCTTCGGAATCCGCAATCGCCAGCATTTCTTTTTCCGGCCCTGTCACTGAAGGCTGCTTCATTTCTTTGGCATAAATAATAGCATCGCAGTTTTTCAGCCTTTCAACCGCTTGCTCAGCATGCATTAATATGCCGGAGTTAAAACCCGGCACATCGTGAAAAATAATGTCTCTGTCGCTACGCAAGCGTATTGTCTTTAATTGAATGCGTTTAATCGCTAAAGACTGGGCGCGGTTTTTAAATACCGCCGCTTGCAATTGATCGCTGATTTCGCCTATATCAATAAATTTTTGACTAAAACCGGTCTTCTTTTTGCCGAACTCTAAAATTTGGCTCAAGTGTTTTTCGGTGTCGTCATAATCTTCTTGAATTTCCTTGCGCTCCCGCTCGCTTAAAGTACCCAGCAAAGCATCGCGGCGTTGAAGTTGCAGCTTACTGATTTCTTCTTTGCTGTAGTACTGAATAAAAAGCTCTTGGTCTTGCTCGGTTTGTGCCGACCAAATTTCGGTACTGGTAAACGTGCATCGCTCTCGGGCCGAGGGCAAAATCTCTTGTTCTAACCAAGCATTAAGTAGAGCGCTTTTCCCTGCTTTTTCCAATCCGATAACCGCCACCTCAAAACGATTGGCATGCAGTCGTTCTAACTGTCTGTGCAGACGCGGTCTTTCAATATTAAGACGGTTTAGTAAGTCAGCAGGAATATCAGCTCCGGTTTTATTAGCTAAAGTAATCATCTTATCAGCCAAAACTGAGGTCTTCTCCAGTCTGATCAATTGTTGTTGACAGGTTTCTAACCAAGTAGTCATAAGTGTTCCGATGTTATAAACAAAATTGCGTAATTCTACTGTATTGTTGTAGTTAGCGCCTAAACAAAAAACAACTCCCCATAACCCGTCAATGATATTAAGCCATTTTAAATCAATACCTTGCTAATACAGCCCATTCCTTCGGCTTTAAGCGCATGTTTGTTTTAAAACTTGAGAACCCGTCAGAATATCCGGACAGCAATAAAACATATCCAACGATAAGCTGGATTTTCTACTAATGCCATTTTCCCTCGCTCCCAGTCGCTATATCACTGCTATTGAACCAAGAAAAAGCACTGCATCAGGTATTTTCCGCTGATCAAGAGAAAGAAGCAGAATTGCACTTCGGAGTTGAATCCACCATTCGTTTAAACCGGTCTAATCCATGCTCCATTATTAAAGTTAGCATCTCAATAACGGCGGCATATAATATCCGCAACTCAGTTTATTGACATTGCTGTAACTATGCCCTTTCCTGAACAAATGCTTGCCATTGAAATCGACAACGGTGATTTAAAACCGGTTCAACGCGCCGTCCCAACACCATCGGCAAACCAAGTGTTGATTAAAGTCGAAGCCGCCGGTGTCAACCGCCCCGATGCGATGCAGCGTAAAGGCCTGTATCCGCCACCGCCCGGCGCATCGGACATTCCGGGACTTGAAGTTGCCGGAACCATCGTTGCCTTGGGCGACAACGTCAGCCATTTACATCAAGGCGACAAGGTCTGCGCCCTGCTGACCGGCGGCGGTTACGCCGAATATTGCCTCGCTTCGGCAGCGTTATGCTTACCAATACCCCAAGGCCTGTCTTTTACCCAGGCCGCCGCATTGCCGGAAACTTTTTTTACCGTCTGGAGCAATGTCTTTGACCGCGCCCATTTGCAGCCCGGCGAAACGCTGTTGATCCACGGCGGCGCCAGCGGCATAGGCACGACGGCGATACAACTGGCCAAAGCCTTTAACGCCAAGGTTATCGTCACCGCAGGCTCAGATGCAAAATGCGAATTCAGCCTGCACTTGGGCGCCGATGCCGCGATCAATTACAAGGAACAGGATTTTGTCGAAGACATCAAACAGCTTACCGGCAACAAAGGCGTCGATGTTATTCTGGACATGATCGGCGGCGACTATTTCCCGCGCAATCTAAAATGCATGGCTGACGATGCCCGGCTGGTGCAAATCGCCGTTCAAAACGGCCCGAAAGCCGAAATAAACCTATTGCCGGTCATGCTCAAACGACTCACCATCACCGGCTCGACCTTACGCGCCAGGGACGATACTTTTAAAGCGGCAATCGCAGATAATTTGCTGGAAAAAGTCTGGCCTTTATTAGCATCCGGTCAAATCAAACCGGTTATCCATTCAACTTTTGCACTCAGCGACGCTGCCTTAGCCCATCAACTCATGGAAAGCAGCCGACACATCGGCAAAATCATCTTAACGGTATAAAACTATGACTTACACGACGCTCATTTCCGCACCAACACTCCATCAACAACTTAACCATCCCGACTGGATCATCATTGACTGCCGCTTTTCATTAGCGGATACCGCAGCCGGTGCCGAAGCCTATCGGCATGGACATATTCCCAAGGCCCGCTATGCCCATCTGGACAAAGACTTATCATCGCAAATCACCGATTTTACCGGACGCCACCCTTTGCCGAACTTCGCTTTATTGGCAAAAAAACTGGGCGATTGGGGTATAAGCAACACCAGTCAAGTTGTTGCTTATGACGATGCAGGCGGCGCTTTTGCGGGCCGTCTCTGGTGGTTATTGCGCTACATGGGCCATGACAAGGTTGCGGTGTTAGATGGCGGTATCAAGCAATGGCAAAAACAAGGCCTGCCGCTCACCACAACTTTGCCTACGGTTAAACCCACCGCATTCAGGCCGTACCTGAACGCCGCGGCATGGCTTAACGCCTTACAGGTACAAAACAGCATCGCCTTAAAATCTATTTGCCTGATCGACGCCAGAACGCCTGAACGCTATCGCGGCGAACAAGAACCTATCGACCCGGTTGCCGGTCATATCCCTTACGCATTAAACCGGGCTTTCCAATTAAACCTGGACAGCAACGGCTTGTTTTTACCGGCGGAACAATTGTGCGAGCAATTTAAACGGCTTATCGGCACCACCGGCCCCGAGCAGGTTGTTCATTATTGCGGTTCCGGCGTAACCGCTTGCCATAACGTGCTGGCGATGGAATATGCCGGACTAAGCGGTTCCAAGCTTTATGCGGGATCGTGGAGCGAGTGGATCAGGAATAAAAACCGGGCGGTTGCTAAAAACTAACGATAGGATTCGGTTAAAAAATAACTTCCCGAAATCACTGTTTTCGGGAAGTTATTACTGACCGTATCTTCAATTCGGAATAAGCGAAATTAACCAAGCGTCAAAACCCTATTCTCCGTCCCAATCATCCAAAACCTTGTCGTAAACCTCGCGCAGGCTGAGAACGCAGTCTATGCTTTCCAGCGGCACAGTAGCCTCAAGTCCCAGCGCTTCCGATAAGATCCAAACATCGCCTTGGCGCTGATAGCGTTCGATACTCAGCTGGTCTTGCGCTACCAACAGGTATTCGCGCAATGTCACTATTTTACGGTAATGGGCAAATTTGCCGCCTCGATCGTAAGCTTCAGTGGACGGAGACAGCACTTCAATCAGCAAGGTAGGATTGAGCAAGGTATCCACATGCGCGTCCTCAAATTGCGGCGTGTCACACACAACAACGATGTCCGGGTAATGGTAGCTACCTGCTTCGGCTACTTTGACCCGCATATTGCTCATGTAAGCTTCGCAGGGACGTTTTTTGAGTTGCAGACTTAGTTCCCCGCCAATATTTCCAGTGACCAGATTATGGTTCCGGTTTGAGCCGGTCATTGCATAAATTTGACCGTCGCGAAATTCGTTTTTATAAGACGCGCTACGTTCCAATGTTAAGTATTCTTCAGCGCTGTAGTAAGTTGGAGTAAGTGCAACGGACATGAATCACCTCGCTAAGGAACGTGCATGAAATAACTTGAGCAAATTTTATTTTTAAACCATGAAGGACATGAAGGATTGAAGTCTTCATGTCCTTCATGCGCTTCATGGTGATTGCTTAAATTAATTTATGTATGTTCCTAAAGGAAATAGCTTATTAAAAATCAAGCATATCACAGCGTTTAACGACCGCGTGAAGACTATTTAAACCCCATAAATCTTGCGTTTCCGCCAAAACGTCGCCCTGCTCATACCCAACGAACGAGCAGCCAGAGTGACTTTGCCATTGCTCTGTTCCAACGCCTGGCGGATTGCAACGGACTCCTCGTCCGCCGACAACGGCGGATTTTGCACCGGTTGCTGCTCAACGGTGCGCGGCTCCCTGAACTCAGGCGGCAGTTCAGAGCAACGCAAGGTTGTTCCTCGGCCTACCGCAAAAGCATATTCCACCACATTATGCAGCTCCCGGATATTGCCCGGCCACGCATAGTCCAGCAAAGCGCGCATGGCCTGCGGATCGATTTTTTCAATTTTCCGGAAATTGGCGGCGTTATGCTGCTGGATAAAATGCCAGATCAGTAAACTTATATCTTCCCGGCGTTCCCGTAAGGGCGGAATAAAAATAGGCACAACCCTGAGCCTGTACATCAAATCTTCGCGGAATCGCCCCATTTTCACTTCCTCGCGCAATGACCGATGGGTCGCGGCGACAATGCGCACATCGACATCAATCGAACGATCGCCGCCGACCGGAATATAGTTTCTTTCCTGAATGACCCTAAGCAGCTTGGCCTGTAATTCAAGCGGCAGTTCGGCGACTTCGTCCAGAAACAGGGTTCCGCCGTGCGCACGTTGAAACAGGCCGCTATGGTCCTTGACTGCGCCGGTAAACGCGCCGCGCACATGGCCGAACAACTCGCTGTCCAACAAACTGCCGGACAAGGCCGCGCAATTGATCGCCAGAAAAGGCGCATTGCGGCGGGCGCTCAAATCGTGAATGGCTTTGGCGACCAGCTCCTTGCCGGAACCGCTCTCGCCTCTTACCAACACCGTAGCTTCCGTTTCTGAGGCATTTTGAATAATCTGAAAAACCGCCTGCATGGCCGGAGAACGGCTTAGCAAGCCCTGAAAACCCTGCTGTCCGGATTCGGGCGCTTCGCCTACGGTACCAAGGCGTGGAACATGCGCGGGAGCCTCGCTTGAGGCTTTCGGAAAAACCGTGTTTTCCGGCCGTTCCGCAGCCGGGAGCAGCAGCCCCAAACCTCCGGCGAAAAGGCCATCCCGGTCATACAAAACTTGAATAATTTTTTCTAAGTTGATTTTTTGTTGATCTGTTTTCAATGATGTTATGAGTTGTTTTTGATGGTCGCCGCTCTCGGTAATCGCGTATTCTTGCAAACAAGGCTTGCCTGTGACATCCTCGGTTCTCAGTCCCGATAACTGCGCCGCGCCTTGGCTCCAATGAACAACCTGTTGATTCCGGTCAACAATATACAGACCTGCAACATCGCAAAGCGTTAGCAGCTTTAACAATAACGGCTGTAACGGCTGATGCGCCAGCCAGCCTGACAAGGGTTCGGGAATCTGTTTCGTTTGTTTCATTAATGTTTCACTGAATCGAATATATGTCTCACTGAAACAATATATGAAACAAACAAAAGGCGCAAGACTAAAGGCGAAAGGCTCTCACTTTAGCCATGCGCCCTTTGCCTTTGGCCCTTCGCCCTTTGTCTTATCATTTTTGGCACAGCCCGTGCTTAAGGCAGATATATCCCATAACCCAACCGGAGACACATCATGCTATTCAAACAATTATTCGATCAGGAAACCTGGACTTACACCTACTTGATTGCCGACCCGATCAGCAAGGACGCGATCCTGATCGATCCGGTCAACACCCATATCGACGAGTATATTGAGCTGCTGGCAGCGCACGGCCTGCAACTGAAATATTCCCTGGAAACCCATGTTCATGCCGACCATATCACCGCCAGCGGCCTGCTGCGCCAACGCTTGGGCGCGCAAACCGCGGTAAGCGGGCTGTGCGGCGCCGAATCGGCCGACATTCAGATTCAGGACGGCGATATTTTTAAATTTGCCGGCGACGAACAAATCAGGGTCATCGCCACGCCGGGACATACCCGCGGCAGTATTTCTTTTTTATGGCGCGACCGTTTGTTTACCGGCGACTCTTTATTAATAGGCGGTTGCGGACGCACCGATTTCCAAGGCGGCGATGCCGGGGCGCTGTATGACTGCATCACCCAACGTTTGTTTACCCTGCCGGATGAAACGCTGGTCTATCCGGGCCACGATTACCAACAGCGCTGGGTCAGCAGCATCATGCAGGAACGCACGACCAATCCCCGTCTGGCAGGCAAGACCCGCGAGCAGTTTATCGAGATCATGAACAACCTGAATTTACCCAAGCCGCGCTTAATCGATGAAGCTGTGCCTGCCAACCGTTATTGCGGCCTGGATGAAAATGAACGCCAGGATGCCGTAGCGCTTAGAGACGCAACGCTGCCGGTCCGCGCCACGACAAAAACCGAAGATCTGGTGACCGAGGCCAAGCAGCACATCGTTGAAATCGATGTCGCCAAATCGAAACAGCTGCTTGCGGAAGGCAATATCGTGCTGATCGATACCCGCGAAGAAAGCGAGTACGCCGCCGGACATGTTGACGGCGCGCTATTGGTGCCGCGCGGCATGCTGGAGTTCAAAATCGGCAACATGCCCGAACTGGCCGACAAGTCGAAAACGGTGCTCATCTATTGCCGCTTGGGCAATCGTTCGGCATTGGCGGCACAGACCCTACAGCAATTGGGTTACACTAATGTGCTGTCTATGGCCGGCGGATTTGAAGCGTGGAAACAAAGCCAATAGGCGGAATAATAAAAAAATAGGTGGATGGCAAAATGTGTGTTGTTTTACACTTTTTGTTGTGTATCGAAATCTTCCACTCACTACAGACTTAAGAGGAATTTATGTCAAACCAACACCATACCTTGCTAATCATCGGGGGAGGCGCCGCCGGCGTTTCCGTTGCCAACAACATGCGCCGCCAAAACGCCGAGATCGATATTGCCATCGTTGAGCCGTCCGAAGTCCATTATTACCAGCCGGGCTTCACCATTGTCGGCGGCGGCGCGTATACCTTAAAAGAAACCATCCGCAAGGAAGCCGACTTGATCCACCCGAGCGTCACCTGGATCAAGGATTACGCGGAAACCTTTCAGCCGGATGACAACAGCGTCACTTTGCGTTCCGGCGATACGCTCAGCTACGACTACCTAGTGGTCTGCCCTGGTCTGCAACTGGATTGGGGCAAGATTGAAGGCTTGAAAGAAACGCTGGGCAAAAACAATGTATGCAGCAATTATTCCGCCGAAACCGTGGAATACACCTGGGAATGCATCCAGGCTATTAAGGAAGGCACGGCGCTGTTTACCCAGCCGCCGATGCCGATCAAATGCGCAGGCGCGCCGCAAAAAATCATGTATCTGGCCGCGGATCGCTTCCGTAAAAGAGGCACCCTGGACAAATTTAACATTGAATTTTTAACAGCCACGCCCGGCCTGTTCGGCGTACCGTTTTTCGCTAAAGCATTAAGCAAAGTGGTCGCCGACTACGGTATTAAAACCAACTTCAACCACAACCTGGTTGCTATCGACGGCCCGGCTAAAATCGCCACTTTCGAAACCACCGACAGCGAAGGCAACAAGCAACGCATTACCAAAGCATTCGACATGATTCATGTCACTCCGCCGCAAAGCGCGCCGGATTTCATTAAACAAAGCCCGCTGGCCAATGCCGCAGGCTGGGTTGATGTCAACCCCAACACCCTGCAACATAATAAATACGGCAATATTTTCGGTCTGGGCGATGCAGGATCAACGCCGAATGCCAAAACAGCGGCCGCAGTGCGCAAACAGGTTCCGGTCGTGGTCGACAACATTCTTAGCCTGAAAAACAGCAAAGAGGTCCAAGACGGCTATGACGGTTACGGCTCCTGCCCATTAACCACCTCGCTGAGTACAGTGATGTTGGCTGAGTTTGCCTATGACGGCAAGGTAACGCCTTCTTTCCCTCTACTCGACCCGAGAAAAAACCGCTCTATCTGGTGGTGGGGAAAAACTACCGGCTTTCCGTGGCTGTACTGGCATTTGATGATCAAGGGCTATCGCATCGATATTCCTCATTTGGAATGCTATGCCAAGAAGTTCATGAAAGAAGAATAAGCAATGCATCCAGCGCAAGGAATGCATTATAGCTGTAGTCGCTCCGGCGTTCGCCCGGAGCGACTATTTTAACAACAGCTTAAGAACTGTATAGCGAGCAATCGCTAGGTACTTTGTCGAGCACTGCCAGCCCTGCAATCAGACTTAAGGTTGCCAGGACCAAAAAATGGGGTCCAAAAAACCAAAATATGATCGGCAAGCTAAAAAAGAAAGTGCGCGTACCCAGCATATAGTGGTTGCCGGCTCTGTTTAAATAGGCGCAGGTTTGCTTGCACAACTCCCCGTCAGCTGATGCATCGCTTGGAAGATTAATCATATAACCGACATGATTGAAAAAACGAATTGCCATGGCAAAACAGTAAAAGGCAATAGAAAAATCCAGCAGCAATAGTATCAGTTTTATTTGCCACAACTCCCTGGAAACGGTATAGGCTAAGATAGAAGGGTGCCAGTCTAGCGCCCATTGGCCTATTTTTTCGCTTAAATTTAATATCCCGACTATCAGCAATATGGCAGTCGCGGCCATGAAATTGGCGGCCATAACCGAGTTGCGAAGGGTTTGAATGGCAAGAATTTCCATGTTACCGTTCCCCATTATCATACTTACCCAGCGCTCCCGAATTTTGGTATTCAGCGCATGCATACTCGAATTGGGTAAGCGGCGAGTGCGTCGAGCCAAATAAAAATAATATATCAGTATTAACAGAACACTGATCGCTAACGCGATAAAATCGTAAGACATTGCAACTATCTCCTTATTTGCTACTTCGAAAACGCAATAAACCGCCGGTAAGGCGAATTTTGCTTCCAGGTAAAAGCCTCGGTGTAGTAATGCATTAACGCCAGATAACCGAGCAGCCCTAAGGTAATCGCTTTATTAATCTCCACGCCGAAAAAGAACGCGGTTAGTGCATTTAACGCACTGTCCCCGTATGACTGCAACACAAACGCCAGCGCAAAAGAAGCTAACGGCAACACGACAAAAACCGGCACATGACAACGCGCCGCATAGCGATACATAGCATTTTTTGGATGTTTGTGGTGTTTGTTGTAATCATGCACCACATAGAAAATATAAGCCGTCGCATCATGCACCAACCTGGGCGCCAAAATCGCGAAAAAATAATATTGCTGAACAAAAAGGTAAAACGTGCTTAATACCAATAAGACATTAGACCATAAAAAACACCGGCCCGATTGCGTTGTCACATAGCGCTCGCATAACAGCGCACTGCAAACCAGTCCGGCGCATAAGACTCCTGCAATCAGCTTTATCCACTCCAACTGCTGCATATCCAGACTGTTTTTCAGGAATATGCCGATATAAACGAAAAGACCCGCCGTCACACTCAGCCATAGCACCAGATAAAAAACCGAATCGGGCAGACGATACAGGCCACGCCCCACGCCCAACTGCTGTTTGAGCACATGGTATACGGTCCAGGCGGCCACCGTCACATAAAACACGTTATAGGGAATAAACAAGCTGCCCAGGCCGAAGACAGTGATAATGGCAACCGTCATCAAGATGATTTTCAGCTTATAAAATTTCAGGTATTCGGTATTGCTGGCCAGCAAGATCGAGCTGGCGACGATATGCGGCGTTCCAAAAATGATTTGGAATAATAAAAACTGCTTCGGACTGCTCGGCAAACTCTGCTGTAAAAACCCCTGCCAAAACCAACCATCAAACAGCTGTAACAATAAACATAACGGAATGATAGCGTACAACCCCAACAACAGCCTGAACGAGACAGTCAATTGATTATCATCAGGTATATCTTGAGCTGAAATGGCTTGGGCAGACATAAAACTATCCTCCTGTTATTTATTATTGTTGTTATATTCTCAGTCGAAACATTAAGCGTTATATTCGGTAACCAATTGATACATCTATTTTAAAGGTAAACAACCCTACGTTTTTGGAACGCATTTTCGCCCTTATATAAAATGGCTTCACATGGTACACAATGGGGATGATTGAAACAACAGCGTACAGAAGCTCTCCGGCTTTAGGTTGTTAACGCTTGAAACAACATTTTATATTCTTAGCCGTAATATTAATCTAAACTGATTGTCCCGCCGCTTTCAAGCTTTGCTTAGTTTTTCAGGATAAATAAACTCATGACATTTACGCTACACCCGCGCCTGGAACAGGATTGCATAACCATCGGCCGCTTTGAGTTATGCCGCTTATTAATGATGAATGACAGCCAGTATCCCTGGTTTATACTGGTGCCGGAACGCGCTAATTTGCAGGAAATTTATCAGCTGAGCAAAGCGGATCGTGAGTTGCTGACCGAGGAATCGAGCTATCTTGCCGAAAACCTGGCGGAGCTTTATAAAGCCGACAAAATGAATATTGCGGCAATAGGTAATATGGTTCCGCAACTGCATATCCACCATGTAGTCCGCTACCGGGTGGATAAAGCATGGCCTGCGCCGGTCTGGGGAAAGTTCGCTGCCGAGCCTTACACAGACCGGCAGATTGCGGATAACTTAACGCGTATTAAAGCTCAGTTGGGAATGTTGAGTTGAACCTTGCCGTCCCGGATTCAGGCAAGCCCTGCCGGAATGACGTTTTGGATAAACGAATAAGGGTAAAGCCCTAATCAACTAAAAACTCAGTAAAATAGGCTTCTTTAAATCCTTCTTCATGCCCGGCCTTACCCTCCTCCTCTGAATGCTCTTTCTCCGCGGACGCACCATGTCCTTTGTCGCCTCCCTCCATTTTTTCCAGCGTCTTACGAATAACAGCCGTGGTTTCCTGACGTAATGCCTCGCGTTGTTCCATGGTTTGCAATTCTTCTGACGGCCTGCCGCTGTATAACATGATTAATTCATGCCTTAATGCCGGCATGTGCTTGTTTACCGCGGCAATAGTGTCGGAACCATCAACCAATAATTGAACATTTATCAGCAAAAACTTTTTTGGTTCGGCCAAATTAACGGTAAACTTGGGAGTCATTTCCACATATTTTGCACCGGCTTCCGCTTCCGCTTCTTTCGCCCCCTCATTCGCACCAGCAACGGACATGAACAGAAGACTTAATATTACAACCCATAAACGCATAACAGACTCCGTACAACTAAAGAATAATGGTCTAGTATAAGGCCAACCCCCTCAATTTTAAAACGAATCCAAGTACTGACAAGGCAATGACAACCACTCTCCCGATCGGCCCGATAATGCTGGATGTTGCGGGCTTGACCCTGACCCAGGCTGAAAAAGAAAAAATAAACCATCCCAACACCGGGGCGGTCATCCTTTTTTCACGCAATTATCAAAATCCCGAACAAGTTACCGAACTGATTAACGCTATTCGTGCGGCGCGCAATGGCGACATACTGATTGCCGTCGATCAGGAGGGCGGCAGGGTACAACGCTTTCAACAAGGCTTTACGCGCTTGCCGCCTGCATCAAGTTATGCACAAAGCCCTGAATTGGCGGAACCGGCAGGCTGGTTGATGGCCGCCGAATTACTGGCTGTCGGTGTCGATTTCAGCTTTGCGCCGGTTTTGGATATTGATTGCGGCGTTAGCGAAATCATCGGCAACCGTTCATTTTCAACCGATCCGGCGCTTGCAACCCGCCTTTCAAGCTTATTCAGAAAAGGCATGAATGAAGCGGGCATGGCCGCAACCGGCAAGCATTTTCCCGGACACGGCGCAGTAGCGCTGGACTCGCACCTGACCTTGCCGGTAGACGAACGGGAGTTGGACAGCATCAGGGCAAAAGATTTGCTGCCCTTTAAACAACTGATCGCGGAAGGCCTGGAAGGCATTATGCCTGCGCATGTGGTCTATCCGAAAATCGACCCGAATCCGGCCGGTTTCTCGCCGTTTTGGATACAGCAGATTTTGCGCAAAGAATTAAACTTTAACGGCACCGTATTCAGCGACGACTTGAGCATGGAAGGCGCGGCATCGGTCGGCGACTTCCCGGAACGCGCCCGGCTGGCGCAGCATGCCGGATGCGACATGATTCTGGTCTGCAACAACCCGACCGCCGCCGAGCAGGTACTTGACGCCTTACCGATAAGCCACGATCCCGTCAGAGAACAACGGCTGCGTAAGATGCAAGGCAAACCGCAAATGAACCGCGAGCAACTCATGCAGTCCGAACAATGGCGGCAATTATCAACCCTCATCATCAACCACACTCTATAACCATGCTTGAAGAAATCAAACACGTCCAGGCGACGGCCGATTTGCTGCACAGCGAACAGGAAGTTGAAGCCGCCATCGATAACATGGCTCAGGAAATCAACACCGCGCTGGCCGATCGCAACCCACTGTTGCTCTGCGTTATAAACGGAGGCATCGTCACCGTCGGCAAATTACTGACCCGATTAACCATCCCGTTAACCATTGACTCCATCCATGCCAGTCGCTATCAAAACCAGACTTCAGGCGGTAACATCAAATGGCTGGTTAAACCGGAAACACCGCTTAAAGACCGCACTGTCCTTATCGTCGACGATATTCTCGATGAAGGCATCACCCTTGAAGTTATCTATCAATATTGCCGGGAACAAGGCGCGACAGACGTCTACAGCGCCGTGTTAGTGGATAAAATCCTCGACCATGAAAAACCGATCACCGCCGACTTTATCGGACTGAAGGTGGAAAATCGTTACCTGTTCGGCTACGGCATGGACTACAAAGGCTATTTACGCAACGCACCGGGCATTTTCGCCTGCAAGGAATAAACATCATGACTACACTTGCCATCATCGGCGGCACCGGCCTGACCCAACTGAGCGACTTAACCATCATCAACCGCGAACAGCTGGACACGCCTTACGGTTCGCCTTCCGCCGAGTTTGTTACCGGCGAGCTGAACGGCAGCCGGATTATATTCCTGGCCCGGCACGGCAACCCCCACACCATCGCCCCCCACAAAATAAACTACCGGGCCAATATCTGGGGACTTAAACAGCTCGGCGTCGAGCAGATTATCGCCGTTGCCGCGGTGGGCGGTATTACCCGTGAAATGGCTCCGGCGCATATCGCCATTCCCGACCAGATTATCGATTACAGTTATGGCCGCCTGCATACTTTTTTTGAAGACGACGCGGTGCAGCATATCGACTTTACCTATCCGTACAATCAAAAACTACGCTCGCGCTTAATTAACGCCGCAGCCACGGCCAACATAAAAGTCAGCCCGCTAGGCACCTACGGCTGCACCCAAGGCCCGCGCCTTGAAACCACAGCGGAAATCCAGCGCATGGAAAGAGACGGTTGCGACCTGGTCGGCATGACCGGCATGCCTGAAGCGGCACTGGCCAAAGAACTCGGTATGGATTATGCCGCGATCAGCGTGGTCGCCAATTGGGCCGCAGGGAAATCGGAAGGGGAAATAACGATGGAAGAAATTGAGCGGCATCTCCATAAAGGCATGGCGAATACCGCTGAATTACTAAAGGCTTTTGTGGATTAGGTTACAGCCTAATGATGGCATCCTGCGCCGTGGATATGTCCATGCTCGGCTTCCTCTTTAGTCGCCGGTCTAACGTCCACCACTTCCACATCAAAAGTTAAAGCCACCCCTGCCAGCGGATGGTTGCCGTCAATAGTAACATCATCGCCTTCGATCTTAACGATGGTGACTTCTCCTGATCCGGAGCTGACGTCGGCATGAAACATCATGCCGACTTCAATCTCATCAATGCCTTCAAACATTGCGCGCGGGATTACCTGAATCATGCCGTCATTTTGTTCGCCATAAGCGTCCTTCGCCTCAATGCGCACATTGAATTTGTCACCGACGGCTTTGCCTTGTAACGCGTTTTCCAGGCCCGGAATAATGTTTCCCGTACCGTGCAGATAAACCAAGGCATCATCATCTATTGAACTATCCAGCACTTCGCCTTCATCATTAGTCAAAGTATAGTGAATTGAGACAGCCATATTGTCAGCTACTTGCATGATAAAACCTTTTTGGTAATTTAAAAGCCGTCTATGATAAAGAGTTGCAACTGTTTTGTCTGAAAAATTATTTTCATCCATCATACATCCAAAGGAAATCCATCATGTCGCGTTGGAAGCCGCCGAGCCCCAAGTCATCCCCTTACATTACCCCGGAAGGCTATCAAACATTGGAGATTGAATTAAGGGAACAGTGGACCAAACGCAAGGAGGTCACCCAGGCGCTATCAGCGGCGGCTGCGGAAGGCGATCGCTCGGAAAATGCCGAGTACATCTACCGTAAAAAAGAACTGCGCGGCATAGACCGACGCATTCATTATCTGCAAAAACGCCTGCCCATCCTTAATATCGTATCCCAAGCGCCTGACGACCAGGACAGGATTTTCTTTAGCGCCTGGGTAACCCTGGAGAATGAAGCGGGCGAGGAACTGACCTACCGCATTGTCGGAGCCGATGAACTTGATCCTAAAAAACACTACATCAGTCTCGATTCGCCGCTGGCAAGAGCGTTGCTAAAAAAAACCTTCGATGATGAAGTCGCCATTAACAATGAGCTTAAAGAAACCCGGTACACCGTCGTTGATATTAATTACGGCAACAGATAAGGCCTATTCCGTGACCGCCAAAGCTCCGAATCCCATCATTTTCGCTTGAAATACAGAATTAATATTGCAATAAATACAACACCCGATATAATACGCCGGGTATGGAGAGGTGGCTGAGCGGCCGAAAGCGGCGGTCTTGAAAACCGTTGAGGGTTGATCCCCTCCCAGGGTTCGAATCCCTGCTTCTCCGCCATATACATAAAAGGCAGCTTACTTTTAGTCAGCTGCCTTTTTTTATTTCAGCTCCTTTCTAAAATTGTCGCCCTCCCCCAAAGACACGTCTTTTATTCTTGCCGAACTGGTCCCCAAGTTCGTACACGCCACAAGCCCCCAACTTACGCTGAGCTTCTCTGGAACTGTCCATCTATACTAAAGCTCCGCTTGCAGGCCAGGTATGCCAATACGTTGGATACGCATCGCATTGTCGCCTTCCTCATAAACCGGCAGTTTTCCCTCTATTTTCCAGAGCCGGAAAGCGAGCGCATGCGATAAAACACGAATCGGATAATCGCGCGGCAATTGTTGCAAATAAGGCTGTATGGTGACGAAATCGGTCGCGCCGTACTGCTGCATGATAAAGCGAAGGCCGCCATTGGCTGGACCGATGTTATAGGCCAGCAAGCCCAGAAACAGGTCGTTGTGCATCTCGGTCAGATAGTATTTTAACGTGGCGGCGGCGATAAAAGCATTGTGCCTCGGATCGAGCAATGAAGGTTTGCTCACCTCCAGTTGTTTACCGGCCTGCGCCATGACCACTTTAGGCACTTGGGTGATTTGAAACAAGCCATGCCCGCCATCCCGACTGTCTCTGGGCAAAAAGGAGGATTCCGTCGCGGCGATGCCTTGCAGAAGATTGGAATCAATATCGAACACCTTGGCCGCTTCGACAATAGCCGGATTATAGGTCTCCGCCCGGTTAACCATTTGTAGCAATTGTGCCGGATCATAACGCCGGTAAGCGGCGTAGACCTGATGAGCCAGCGTAACCCGGCTGGCTTCCTGCTTGCCTCCGACCAGCATCCGAAAGTGTCCGAACGCTTGAGCGAAATGATTTTGCAGCACAAACCAGCCGATTACCAGCGCAAAGCTGAGCGCCAGCACCGGGGCTAATATCGCCGCCCTGCCCTGCAACCATTGTCGCAGTTTCCACCAACCTATCAACAGCACCGCCGCCGCAACGATCAATGCCAATACGCCGATGGCAAACGGCAATAAGCTGGTGAAAAAACGGGTGCCGGAAAACCAGCCCGCCGAATAACCCAACAAAATCATCACCGCAGAAACCGCCGTTATCGCCAAACCCAGCACTTCAAGACCGATCATCAACAGCCGGTGTTTGAAGCTGCCAACCGGCGGTTTGGGCAACGCTTTTTTTGATGTTTTCCGTGTCGTTCGGGGTTTAGGTTTAGGAGCTGTCTCCAGTTTGACACTGGCCCGTTTTCGGGGCGCTGCCGGTTTATTCATACGACTGCCATGGATGGTGGAAGTGTCGCGACCGGTAGGGAACTGGTGCGACCAAACAGATTATCCTGTTTCGGTAAGGGTCGAAATCGTAAGATTATAGCTTGAAAGACCGTAATCCGCAGACCGAACACGCTAATCATGCTTGGTAAAAATAAGCTGATCGGTAGCAAAACCCAGCGCCTTGGCACGATCGATCAATGTCTGCAAGGTCGCCTCAGGCAGTTGTTTGGTTCGGGATAATATCCAGAAATAAGAGCGATCCGGCCCGGCGATCATCGAATAAGCATAATCTTTTTTATCCAGTTCAATAATATTGTAGCCGCCATAAAACGGCCCGAAAAAAGACACTTTCAGCCTCCCTTTATCCGGCTGTTCGACAAAATAAGCCTTGCCTTGCGCCTCGTGCCATTCCCCGGACTTCACATCCCAACCCTTATTCAGCACATCAACGCCGCCATCGTCCCGCAAGGTATAGGTTGCAGAAATATTCTCCAGGCCCCGCTCAAATCGATGATCGAGCCGCGCAATTTCATACCAGACGCCCAGATAGCGGTTAACCTCAAAACCGTCAACCGCCGTAACCCCTTCGGGAATGCCGGTGCAGCTTGTCAATAAGGTAAAAATCAGCATACATAATGCTTTCATGCGCAATCCCTTTTAAAAGTGTTTTATAAATCAGTCGGCTAACTGTAACCGCCAAACCTCCGGCAATCAACCTAAAGACATTAGACAAGCCATTCATCCCCAGATATTCCTTAAATAGCCCGGCCAATTCGACATCATCGTCAATAATCAAAATTTTCGTCACGCTCGCCGCCTTAATTACTTTAAGGCAGCCATATCGTTCCCACGCTCCGGCGCCATCGTTATAGTAAAAACCTATTGATATATAGAATGTCAGTATTATACAAACCTTACATACCCCTATAAGATTGCCGCTCCTTTAGACAAACCATACGAGAAAACTATGAAAACAACAAAATTGATTGTGATGTATCCAACACCTTCCGATGTCGAAATATTTGAGCAACGCTATGCGCAGGAGCATGTGCCGATGGCGGTAGAAAAACTGGCCGGAAAAACCCGCTTCGTCGCGTCGCTGATCAAAAGCAGCGTAGGTCAGGAACAAGCGCCTTTCCATCGTATTGCCGAAGTTTATTTTCCGTCTATGCAGGATTTGGAGGCCTGTTTAAACTCGCCGGGCGGACAGGAAACCGCGCAACATGCCGTTGCTATTTCGACAGGCGGCATGCCTTTGTTTTTAACTGCGGAAGTTGAAAGTTTCGATTTTTAGTACGCGGACAGTTTCGCGTCTATGCGGCCGGGCTCCTGCACAGCACGAAGCAAATCCGAGATGGCAAGAATCGTGTTGCTTTACCAGACAATTTTTTGCAGACAATTGACGGCTTGCCTGTCAAAATCGTCTGACGTTTCCATCGAAACGATTTGTCGCCAGCGGAGCCCTTAACAGCCATGAAACAGCAACACGTTGATATGCACAACGCCATTACCGCATTGAGTTGCGCGCTGGATTTAGTCGGCGTTGACGAAATCCGGCACGGCAAGCGGGTGGCGATCATGGCCAGGGCGATTGCCCGGCACCTGGAGTGGCCGGAAATAGACTGCCTGTCCATTCTGTACGCCGGCATGCTCCATGATTGCGGAGTTTCCAGAGTTCATGAGCACCACCAACTCACGGAAACGCTGGAATGGGACGGCGCCGAGGATCATTGCATCCGCGGCGCCGATTATTTGTCCGCCTGTCTGCCGTTGGCGCATCTGTCCGACGAGATCCGCTATCACCACACCCGCTGGGAAGACCTGTCGGCTTCGCCGGTCGATCATCGCCTTTGCTTGCGCGCCAACCTGCTGTATCTGGCGGATCGCATCGATATGCTGCAAGCGCCTTTCCTGAGCAGCGGCCATATACTGACCGAGTATCCGGCGATTATCGCGCAAATCAAAACACTGTCCGGCATCTTGTTTGCGCCGGAGCTGGTCGACGCCTTTGCCGAAATCGCCGATGTCGAAGCGTTTTGGCTGGCCATGGAACCCGAATATCTGGATGAAGATTTACGCCGCATCGGCAGCCATGTTCCACCGACTCTGCTCGATATTGCTTCGCTCAAAGAACTGGCGCGGCTGTTTTCGCAGGTAGTGGACGCCAAATCCCCATACACCAATGAGCACTCGCAACGAGTGGCGCATATCGCCCGGCAACTGGCTATCGATTTCGGCATTGAAGGCTACGAGCTGGAGCAGGTTGAAATCGCCGGGCTGTTGCACGACATCGGCAAATTGCGGGTATCGGAAGACATCATCGACAAACCGGGCAGCCTGACGCCGGAGGAACGGGCCACCATGCATCGGCATAGCTACGACACCTTCCGCATCCTGCAACGGGTGTTTGACGACTCGAAGATTCCCGTATGGGCCGGATTCCACCATGAGACCTTGATCGGCGACGGTTATCCTTTTAAAAACGGCATCAAAGAACTGGACCTGGAATGCCGCATCATTACCGTTGCCGATATTTTCCAGGCCTTAGCGCAAGAACGGCCTTATCGCCATACCATGAGTCTTGAGCATATTCTCGACGATTTACAGTCGCGCGTTGCCAGCGGCCATCTCGATGCGGGAGTGGTGGCTAAATTGACTGAAAATGCAGCGCTTTATTACCGGCTGGCTGTGGCTGGATAGATTGGCTTGTGGAAGCGGGAAAATGATCAGGCTCTAAAAAAGCTTCTCAAAGCTATGTTGTTCCTAATCATCGTGAAGTACTTTAGGGTATGGTCAGTAATAACTTCCCGATATGGATTGGGTGAAATTTTTCCGTTCGCCCTGAGCTTGTCGAAGGGTGAGCGGGAAAATTTCAGGCTACCGCGTCAAGCCAATCATGCTTCGACAAGCTCAGCACGAACGGCTCGACGATCGAAAATAGTGGTTTCGGGAAGTTATTTTAAACCAAATCCTTAAGCGACGATCTCAAGCAAGCTGGGGTTTCTGTTGACGAGTTTTCAATGCTCTTAATTCCGTAATACCCGATGAAAAACATAAAACTTCGTGTCCTTCATGCCTTCATGGTGAATCAATGCTTTCGACCAACGGCTTAAGCGCCGATTTTACGTACTGCTCAAATTAACGATCAATGCCTGCAATTCCGACTTTGCTGATGTCTGGTTGGTATGAATCGCATAAACCTGACGGCTGATTTCAGGCTCCGATAAATAACGATAACTGATGTCTGCTGCCTGTTTGGGCAGGGTATACTCAGGCATCAATGCAACACCGATACCCTCCTGCACCATGCGCAAAATCCATTCTTCGCTGTTACTGCGGTAAGCGGCGTAAAGATTGATTTCCTGATGTTGACAAATGCATTTCAAATCTTCCCTCAACTCGCAATTTAACCGGTCTAAATAAGGCTCCGACTGTATCGCTTTCAGATCGACTTTTTGCAGTTGATTAAAGCGATGGGTATTGCTGAATGCGACCACGTAGCGTTCTTCGTAAAGCAGGGTCGATTGATACGGTGCCGCCGGTAATTGCGCAGGGGCGCTGATCACCAGATCCAGCGAGCCTGAATCCAGCTGCTTCAATAAACTCGCTTCGCTATCGACGATTAATTCCAGTTCGATATTCGGGTATTCTTGCTGATACCACGCAAGACAGGGGCTTAGGCGTTGCGCGCCTATCGTGGTCATCAGGCCGATGCGCAAGGGAATGGTGTTTAACCGGGTAAAACGAATCGCTTCCGCTTTGGTCGCCTGAAGGTCTTTGTAAATCTTGCGCAGATTGG